>Ga0272448_1000019_pt1 | contig 229626 bp, 171 predicted proteins | sample YNPCB0191_FD_202220 | JGI IMG/M metagenome (GOLD analysis project Ga0272448, IMG submission 202220) | Hot spring sediment microbial communities from Yellowstone National Park, WY, United States - YNP-CB-019-1 | ecosystem: Environmental > Aquatic > Thermal springs > Hot (42-90C) > Sediment... | reverse complement strand
GCGTCGCTCCGGCCTTTGGCTCGGCGTCCCCGCCGCGATACTCCTCGCGTGCGTCGGCTCGGCCGAGGAGCCCGAGCCGTTCCTCGTCCAGTCGAGCGCCGAGCTCGAGCTCGCGAGGAAGAAGGCAGGGCGGGCATAGGGGTAGGGAGAAAGGGGTTCGACATGAACAGGTTCGGCAGGTTGGCGATGCGCCTCGGGGGACTCGCGGCGCTCGCGCTCGTCGCGGGCGGCTGCGGGGACGACGGCGGCGGCGAGCACGCGCCGCAGATCACGTCGCATCCGTCGGACCAGACCGTGGACGAGGGCGGGACCGCGACGTTCACGGTCGCGGCGACCGGCTCCGGGACGCTCACATACCAGTGGAAGAAGGACGGCGTGGACGTGGTCGGCGGCACGGGCGGCACGACGCCGAGCTACACGACTCCCCCGACGACGCTCGCCGACTCCGGCGCACAGTTTACGTGCGTGGTCACGAACGCCGTCGGCAGCGCGACGTCGAACGCGGCGACGCTCACGGTGAACATGGCGCCGCCGCAGATCACGTCGCATCCGTCGGACCAGACCGTGGACGAGGGCGGGACCGCGACGTTCACGGTCGCGGCGACCGGCTCCGGGACGCTCACATACCAGTGGAAGAAGGACGGCGTGGACGTGGTCGGCGGCACGGGCGGCACGACGCCGAGCTACACGACTCCCCCGACGACGCTCGCCGACTCCGGCGCACAGTTTACGTGCGTGGTCACGAACGCCGTCGGCAGCGCGACGTCGAATCCGGCGACGCTAACGGTTAGGAGACCCATGGCTGTGGCGGCAGGAGGGGAGCACTCCCTCGCCCTGAAGACCGACGGCACTGTCTGGGCGTGGGGAAGGAACGAGTATGGCCAGCTTGGCGACGGCACCAGGACGGACAGGTTCACGCCTGTGCAGGTGAAGGGCCCCGGCGGTTCCGACTGGCTCACCGACGTCCAGGCCGTGGCGGCAGGAGGGTATCACTCCCTCGCCCTGAAGACCGACGGCACTGTCTGGGCGTGGGGAAGGAACAACGGTGGCCAGCTTGGCGACGGCACCACGACGGACAGGCTCACGCCTGTGCAGGTGGTGGGCCCCGGCGGTTCCGACTGGCTCACCGACGTCCAGGCCGTGGCGGCAGGAGTGGGTCACTCCCTCGCCCTGAAGACCGACGGCACTGTCTGGGCGTGGGGATGGAACGAGTTTGGCCAGCTTGGCGACGGCACCACGACGAACAGCTCCACGCCTGTGCAGGTGGTAGGCCCCGGCGGTTCCGGCTGGCTCACTGACGTCCAGGCCGTGGCGGCAAAATGGGGTCACTCCCTCGCCCTGAAGACCGACGGCACTGTCTGGGCGTGGGGAGGCAACTGGTGTGGCCAGCTTGGCGATGGCACCACGACGAACAGCTCCACGCCTGTGCAGGTGGTAGGCCCCGGCGGTTCCGGCTGGCTCACTGACGTCCAGGCCGTGGCGGCAGGAGTGGAGCACTCCCTCGCCCTGAAGACCGACGGCACTGTCTGGGCGTGGGGAAGGAACGAGTATGGCCAGCTTGGCGACGGCACCACGACGGACAGGTATATGCCCGTGCAGGTGAAGGGCCCCGGCGGTTCCGACCGGCTCACCGACGTCAAGGCCGTGGCGGCAAGATGGGATCACTCCCTCGCCCTGAAGACCGACGGCACTGTCTGGGCGTGGGGAAGGAACAACAGTGGCCAGCTTGGCGACGGCACCACGACGGACAGGCTCACGCCTGTGCAGGTGGTGGGCCCCGGCGGTTCCGGCTGGTTCACTGACGTCCAGGCCGTGGCGGCAGGATTGCATCACTCCCTCGCCCTGAAGACCGACGGCACTGTCTGGGCGTGGGGAGCCAACTGGTATGGCCAGCTTGGCGACGGCACCACGACGGATAGCTCCACACCTGTGCAGTCCGGCCCGTGAGCGTCGCAAAAATCGCCTGCCTGCCGGTAGGGGGGATTCCGGGTGGCGCGCTCGAGAGGCCCCTCGCGCGGCGTCCGCCGGAGAGGCCGCGGAAGAGGCGGCGGAGAAATCGGTGAACGCCTCCGGAATACCGAAGCGACGCTATCGCCGCTTTCGTCGCGGCGGCGCTCGTGGCGAGCGCCGCGCCTTCGGTCTCGCTCGCGAGGGCGAAGCCCGTTTCGAGGCGTCCGTCGGTCCGCCTCGCCCGGTCCGCCCGCGCCTGTCTGGAACCTACCCCGTCTATTGCGGATTCCCCGCCTGAGGCGCGAGCCTCCTCCAGCGGAGCTGGCCGCAGGCGGCGTTCACGTCCGAACCGCGCTCGCGCCTGACCGTGGCCCTGACCCCGCGCGATGAGAGCTCGCGCAGGAATCGCGCGACGGTGTCCTCCTCAGGCGGGCGGAGAGCCGTTCCCTCTACAGGATTGAGCGGGATCAGGTTGACCTTCGCCTTCATGCCCGAGAGGCGTCCGGCGAGCTCGCGCGCGCACTGGGGGGAGTCGTTCACGCCCGAGACGAGGACGTACTCGAACGTGACGAGCCTCCCGGTGCGGCTCGTGTAGAGACGCGCCGCGTCCAGGGCCTCGCGCACGCCGCAGCGCGCACCGGGGCAGAGCCTCTTCCTCACCTCGTCGTTTGGGGCGTGGAGCGAGATCGCGAGCTCGAGCTCCAACCCCTCCCCGGCGAGGCGCTCTATTCTGTCCGGCAGGCCGAGCGTGCTCACCGTGATCCGCCGGGCACCTATCCCAGGGCCCCAGGGCGCGTTCAGGATCCTGATCGCCGCGAGGACCTCGTCGTAGTTCGCGAGCGGCTCGCCCATCCCCATGACCACGACGTGCGTGGGCCTCGAGCCGTCGGGGGCGACCGCCTGCTCGGCGATCTCGGCGGCGCGGAGGCTCCGCACGAGCCCCCCGCGGCCGGAGGCGCAGAAGACGCAGCCGAACGCGCATCCCACCTGCGTCGAGACGCACGCGGTGAGCCTGGGGGCCCGGCCGCTCGCGCGCGGCACGGTCATCCAGACGCTCTCGATCTCATGGCCGTCGTGGGTCCGGTGGAGGAGCTTCGCGGTGAGGCGGTCGGCGGAGTCGAGCCTGCCTGCAAGTTCGAGCGCCCTCGGCACGAGCTCGCGGGCGAGCTCCTCGCGCAGGGGCTCCGGGAGCTCTTTCATCTCGGCGAACTCGGTGCGGGGACTCCTCCAGGCCCTCCTGAGGAGCTGGCCCGCCCTGAAGCTCCGCTCGCCCAGCCGCTCCACGAGGGCCCGGAGTGCCTCGGGGGCGAGGTCAGTGAGCGCCACCGGATGCTCGTGTGGCATACCCAGAGGTCACCTCACCTCGCCCGCGTGGCCCGGGCCGCCCGACTTCGGGCTCCGCCCTCGCGAGGGTCCAGCGGCCGCACCGGCTCCCCCAGCGTGCGAGCACGCGGCCGGAGCTCGAGAGCTCCACGATCTCGCACCGGTTCGGGCATTTCGTGCACTCGAAGCTCCGCGCCTCGTGCGGGACCTCCGCGACGTCGTAGCCCTTGAACGCCGTCCGCCGCCCCTGCTGAGGACGCGCCCCCATCGCCTCGCGCGCGAGCACCGCCGCGCCGATCGCGCCCATGATCGTGTGGTGCTCCGGCACCGTGAGCTTCGAGGAGAGCTCGCGCTCGAATGCCGCGACCATCCCGCGGTTCGCGGCGACCCCGCCCTGGAAGACGATCGGCGGCAGGATCTCTTTGCCCTTGCCGATGTTGCTCAGGTAGTTCCTGACCAGGGCCTGGCAGAGCCCGGCGACGATGCTCTCCTTGGTGTGGCCCATCTGCTGCTTGTGGATCATGTCGCTCTCGGCGAAGACGGTGCAGCGGCCGGCGATCCTGACGGCCGACTCCGCCCTCAGGGCGTACTCCCCGAACTCCTCGATCGGTATGCCGAGCCTCGCGGCCTGGTGGTCGAGGAAGCTCCCTGTGCCTGCGGCGCAGACCGTGTTCATGGCGAAGTCGACCGCGATGCCGTTCCTCAGGATGATCAGTTTGGAGTCCTGCCCGCCGATCTCTATGACGGTCCTGACGTCGGGGACGGCCATCGTGGCCGCGACGGCGTGGCAGGTGATCTCGTTCTTCACGAGGTCGGCCCCGACCATGACGCCGGCGAGCTCCCGCGCCGAGCCCGTCGAGCCCACGGCCGTCACGGTCGCGCCGGCCGGCAGCCCGCGCGCGACCTCCCGCATCGCCCGCTGCACGGAGTGGATCGGATCGCCGCCCGTCCTGATGTACGAGCTCGCCAGGACCCGGTTCGTCTCGTCGACTACCGCGACCTTCGTCGTCACGGAGCCCACGTCCACGCCGAGTGCGACGTTCATGCGCGCTCCCCCGCCCGCCGCCGCCGCGAGGAGCGGCTCAGCAGGTCCACAAAGGCCTCGAGCCTGGTCTGGAGCCCAGCGTCGGATGTCTGCTCGTCGAGGGCGAAAGTGACCGTCGGCATGCCGGAGGCCGCCCGCGCGCGGGGCAAGACGCTCTCGGCCACGATCTCCGGCATGCAGGTGAAGGGCATCAGGTGCACGACCCCGTCCAGGCCCTCGCGCGCGTAGTTCACGGTATCGCCCACGGTGACGTTGCACTCCGCCCCGATGTCCACGCCCAGGAACTCCTCGGATGCGCGCATGGCGCGGTGATACTCGGGGTCGAGCCTCCGCCAGATCGTGCGCAGGATCTTCTTCGACGTCCAGAAGTTCCTGGTGACGAGCGCGCCGAGCTCCCCGAGGCGTTCCTCGATATTGTGATTGGCGAAGGGGTCGAGGAGCACGTAGAGCTCGCCTATGACGCCGACCCGGAGGGGCCTGCGGGACCTGTCGGCCGGGATCGCGCGGAACTCCTCCTCGATCTCCCTCATCAGACGCCTGAGCGTGCGCGGCTCGGCGCGATCTATGGCCTGGAGCGCGCGACGCGCCAGGCGCGTCGAATCCCCGCGGCGGAGCTCGTAGGGCCTCGTCTGCATGGCCAGACGCTCGACCTTCTCGCAGGCGAGGAGCTTCCTCATGAACGTGGCGAAGAAGAGCCGGGCGAAGTCCCAGAAGGACCTCCCCACCCGGGAGCGCACGAGCCTCACTATCTCGTTCCCGGAGTCGCGCCTCCCGGCGTCGAGCGAGACCATCTCGAAGGCGTAGCCCATGTCGCGCAGGAGCTCCTCGTGGACGGGCGAGAAGAAGTACAGCCTGCACGACGCCCCGAAGCGGCTCCCGAAGCCCAGGAGGTGCGTCGCCCCGCGCTCCAGGGCCTCGACGTAGTTCCCGAGCATGAGTTTGAACGGGATGCAGGCTAGCTCCGGCGAGTGCTTCGCGCCGATGTCGAGCGCCGCGCGGGTATTCTCCGGCGGCACGAGTGCGTCGAACCCCAGGTCCTCGACCATCGCCCTGAGCGGTATGTGCACGATTCCCGCGTGCGGGAAGCTCACGAGGGTCCTGCGGCCCTCGGGCCCCCGGCGCTCGGGGCGGAGGAGCCCTCGCGCGCGCGAGCCCTCCCGCACTCGGCGGACCATGTCCACGAACGCCTCCAGGCGCGTGAGGAGCCCGGTCTCCGCCGAGTGCTCGTCCAGGACGACCGGCATGTACGGCAGGTCGGGCCGTCTCTTCGCCCAGAGGTCGACGACCCCCTTGAGCAGGGCGTCCGGGCCGCAGCCGAAGCTCACCACGTAGACCAGGCCGTCGACGCGCGGCTGGTCCCTGTCCAGCGACCCGTCCATGAAGTGCACGACCGACCCCAGGACGCGCCTGCCGAAGGCCCAGTAGACGTTCCAGCCGAGCGAGTCCACGGCGCGCTCCACCGGCCCCTCGGGGACCGCCTCGAGCGCGAGCACCTCGCAGCCGAGCGCCTCGAGCCTGAGCGCGATGTCCATGCTCAGATAGGGGTCGTGGATGTTGTACGGGTGGCCGAGGAGGGCGAGCCTCAGGCGCTCGCCGCCCCCGTCCTGCGGACCGGCCTCGCGCCGGAGGGCGCTCGCGAAGGCGGACGCGTGTCCCTTTCGCTCGAACTCCTCGAGCGCGAGCCGAACAGGCGTTCCGGCGCGGACGGCCCGCTCGAAGTCCCGCTGGGCCGCACAGGCGGCCGCGAAGGCCGCGGAGGCGGCCGCAGTCCCCTTCCCGAGCGAGCGCGCGGCATCGAGGAAGGGCCTCTCGGGGCGCGCATCGGCCGCCAGGTCCACGGTGGGCGAGACGAGCGCCGGGCAGCGGAGAGGCAGCGCCCTCACCATGTCCGGGAACCCGACGAGCTTGGGGCAGAGGAACCTCCTCGGCCCGAGTGTGATCAGCCTCGGGACGAAGAGGGCATCGCACGTGCCGACGAGGTCCGCCACGTGTCCGAGGGCGAGCTTGACCGGCAGGCAGGCCTCGTCGACCGCGAGCTGCGAGCCGGCCTCCACGAGCGCGCGGGTGGTCGCCCGCGAGGCGACGACCTCGCAGCCCAGGCGCTCCAGAAACGTCCTCCAGAGCGGATAGTACTCGTAGTACATGAGCGCCCTGGGGATCCCGACGCGCATCTCTCCCCCCGCCCGCGCCGCACGACCGGAGGCTCGCTCCGAGCCGGATCACTGGTGGCTGGCAACGTGCTTCTCGGCGCCGAGGACGGCTTCCGACAGGGCCCCGCACGCTACACGGCCGCCCGCGGCCAGTCAAACGCGCGAAGCCTCAGGGTTGCATTAGGAAGGTTCTGGGCGCGAGCATTTCGAGGCGGACGCGCGCGATCTCCGCCGGCGCTTGCGCAGGCAGCCCATGCCGCCTGGCCCACGACCGTGCCTATGATGCCCGCCTGATACGGGCCGCTATGTAACGGGCTTCGCCTTCGCGAGCGCGGCGCTGGGATGGCGGGCCGTTCCCGGCGAGGCCGCCCGGACAGACCAGTCGCCGCAGACTATATCGGAGAGCTAGCAGGCGAAGGCGGCTAACTCCACGGGAGACCTCGCCTTGGGCGTACCCGCCAGTTCGGCAGACCGGCCCACGACCCGGGGTCTCGTCGCGCGACCCTCAGCAGATCCTCGGGAGCTGCTCGCCGTAAGGCATCTCGACGATCCGCTCGCCGCCTATGCGCGTCCTGAGGACGAGCGGGCGCTCGCGCCTCTCGAATGCCCGCCCGACTATGGCCGCCTCGCGCCCGAGCTCCGTCGCCTGCAGCGCTTCGACGGCGCGAGGGGCGGTCTCGGGCGAGACCACGGCGACGAGCTTCCCTTCGTTCGCCACGGTGAGGGGGTCGAGCCCCAGCATCTCGCAGGCGCCGCGGACCGTTGGCGCCACGGGGATCGCCTCCTCCTGGAGCACCACCGTCACCCCGCTCGCCTCGGCGATCTCGTAGAGCGCTGCGGCGAGCCCTCCCCTCGTCGGGTCGCGCATCGAGCGCACCTCCGCGCCCGAGGCGAAGAGTCGCTCCACCAACTCGGTGATGGGCGCGCAGTCGCTCCGCACCTCCGTGGAGAAGGCGATCCCTTCCCTCTCGGCGAGGAGCGCGACGCCGTGCTCGGCGATCCGGCCCGAGAGGAGGACGACATCCCCGGGTCGCACGGCGGAAGGCCGCACGTCCCGCCCCTCGGGGACGACCCCCAGGCCTGCCGTCGCCAGGTACAGCCCTTCCGCCGCGCCGCGCTCGACGACCTTGGTGTCGCCGGTCACTATCCTGACGCCCGCCTCGCGCGCGGCCGAGGCGGCGCTCGACGCGACCCGCCGCAGGTCCTCGAGACGAAAACCCTCCTCGATCACCGCCGCGAGCGAGAGGAAGAGCGGCCGCGCGCCCGCGACGGCCAGGTCGTTCACCGTACCGCAGACGGCGAGCCTGCCGATATCTCCTCCGCGGAAGAAGAGGGGCTTCACGACGAATGCGTCCGTGGTGAACGCCAGCCTGCCAGGCAGGGGCTCGAGCACCGCCGAGTCCGGGAACCCCTCGAGCGCCGGGTCGCGGAACGCGGCGAGCCACACGTCCTCGATCAGGCGGCGCGTGAGCAGCCCGCCGCCCCCGTGCGCGAGAAGCACTTGCTCGAGTTCGGGCATCGCGAGAGCCCCCGCAGAGAGGGCGTTTCTCCTGGGTCAGCCGCCCTGAATTGCCTTGCCGCGCCGAGCGCCGGGCCCGGCCCTGCCCGACCGAGGCCCCTCCTGGGGGGGCGCCGCCCCCGCCGCCGGTTGGACCTCGCCGAGCCTCGCCTCTTCCTGGAGGGGAGGAGGAGGGGGCGTGCCGCCGCGCGAGGCGCGCTCCGCATAGAGGAGCTTGCCCGCGGAGCGCGCCGAGGCCTCGAGAAGCTGCCAGTCGGCCGCCCCTACGAGCTCTGGCATCGCCTCCTGGACGCGCCTCAGGAGGAAGGCGTCCCCCTCCGCCAGGGCGCGCCCCTTGATCCTTGCGAGCCCTTCGCGCCCGCGCGCCTGCGCGAAGAAGTCCACAGCGTCGAAGAGGCGCCCCTCGGCGAAATATGCCTCCGCGAGCTCGAGGAGCCTCTCCCGCGGGGTCGCCTGTCCGTACAGGATCTCGCGGCGCTCGAGGGGCCGCGGCAGGTCCGAGGCCAAGACGTCCTCCCGGCGCCGCTCACGTCGCGGCGGGCGCCCGGCCCGACTCGATGAGCGCCCTGACGCTCGAGAGCCCGCCCTTGAGGCTGTCGAGGAACCATCCGCTCAGGCGCTCCCAGCGGAGCTCGATGCGCCTGGCGTATATCTTGACCAGGGCCTCCCAGAGCCGGAGCCGCAGCACGTCGTCGAGGATCCGCGGCAGCGAGTAGAACTCCCGGAGCGCCCGCACGATCTCGCGCTGGAGCTCGTACGGGCTCATCCGCTTCGGCTCGAAGACCACGTGGTGGGCGTCGTAGTAGCTCCAGTCCCTGATCCCCAGCCTGCCCTCGCGCTCCATCTCGGCGAAGAAGGGCGTCCCTGGGAGCGGGGTGAGGATCAGGAACTGGATCGTCTCTATGCGGTTCTTCTTGGCGAACCGGCAGGTCGCGCGGACCGTCTCCACGGTGTCGGTGTCCGCGCCGAGCACGAACATCCCGTGTATCCTGATCCGGTGCCTGTGCAGGACCCTGATCGAACGCTCGATGTCCGAGACCGTCTGGTGCTTGTTGTAAGCCTTGAGCGTCTCGGGGTTCACCGACTCCATCCCGATGTAGACGGTCTGGCAGCCGGCCCTGCGCATGAGCTCGACGAGATCCTCGTCGTCGGCCAGGTCCGCCCTCACCTGGGCCGACCACTGGAAGCGGAGCCCGCGCGCGAGTATCCCCTCCATGAGCTCCCTGAGCCTGCCGCGGTTGGCCGAGAAGTGGTCGTCGTAGAAGAAGACGTGCCTCCTGCGCAGGTCCATGCGCGAGAGCTCGTCGAGCACGCGGCCCACCGAGCGGTAGCGCACCTTGCGTCCGAACATCTTGGTGACGCTGCAGAAGGAACAGTCGAACGGGCAGCCGCGCGAGGTCTGGATCGGCACTATCTTGTTCGACCATGCGATCCTGAAGCTCCCGTGGAGCAGGCTCCAGTCGGGGTCCGGAAGCTCGTCCAGGTCCCACACCGGCTCCGCCGGCGGGTTGTGGAACGTCTCGCCGCCGCGCCTGAACGAGAGCCCAGGCACGCGCTCGAGGCCGGAGCCCGCCTCGAGCGCCTTCACGAGCGGGACGATGCTTCGCTCGGCCTCGCCCCGGAAGACGTAGTCGGCGTGCTGCAGGGCCTCGTCCGGCATGAAGGTGACGTGCGGTCCTCCGAGGAGGACGTTCACGCCCTTCGAGCGCAGGTAGTCCGCCATGCGGTAGGCGCGCGGGGCGGTGGATGTGATCGTGGAGATGCCCACCAGGTCCGCGCCCAGCAGGTCCTCGAGCCTCGGCGGCCGGAGGTCCTCGACGTAGACCGAGACATCGTAGCCGGCCTTCTTCAGGAGCGTCCCGAGGAGCACTCCCCCCAGGCGCGGGAGGTGGAACTGCTTGAATACGTGCGGATGTTTCGTCGCAGGCTCGTAGAAGACGATGCGGCGCACGGCAGTACCCTCCCGCCTTCGCCGGGCGGCCTCGAAGGGCGACGAGCCCGCTCCGTCCGGCAACGAAACCTTTTTCAAACCTGCGGACAGACCGCAGGCTACGGCCCCACGTGCAGCACGTCAAGCCAGAAAAAGGGGACGGCGAGAAGGGAAGGATGCGGCACGAGGCCTCAACATGCGGTCGGGAGCGCCGTCGCATGTGGCCTCGGCGCCACCGATATCGCGTCCGCCGCACGATGGATCCGGCAGAGGCGCGCTGAGGCTTCGTCGCTTTAGAAATTCCCGGGTATCCGAGGCGCATGTGGAGCTTTTCCGGCGGCGGCCGGAGTGGCCCCGTTGAGAGCGCGAATGAAAATGCGCATGGCTCGCGCCGAAACACGAATGGAAAGGAATTGTCCCCCAGGGGGATCAGGGCGCGCGCGCCGGCGGGATCGCGAGGTCGGCCCTCCGGAGCGACGGCCCGCGGCGGGAGCCGCGCCGCGCTCGCGAAGGCGAAGCCCGTTACATAGCGGCCCGTGTCAGGCGGGCATACGTCGGCGACTTCAAAGGGAGAACTGAATGACCCTGGTTCGGTGTGGGAGCGCCTTGACTCCCCCAGGCCGGGCCGTAGGATGAACCGGAAGCGGGGTCCCGAAGCGACCGCGCCCCCGTCCGGGCGGTGCCAGTCAATGTACAGGCTGCTCTTGGCGTGGCGATTCCTCTGGTCGAGGCTGGTGAGCTACGTCGGCGCGGGGCTCCTGGCGCTCGCGGTGATGCTCTTCGTGGTGGTGATGGCGGTGATGGAGGGCATGGGCGAGACCCTGCGCGAGAACATCCGCAAGTCGAACGCGCATGTCGAGATCCTCGCCCCCGCCGGTCCCGGCATCGCCGACTGGCGCGCCCTCGCGGCGCGGATAGGGCGGCTCGAGCACGTCCGCGGGGTGACCCCCTTCGTCACCGGTGCCGCGCAGATCGAGAGCCAGCGCTACCGCTTCCCGGGCCTGGTGCGCGGGGTGGACCTGGAGCTGGAGCGTGCGGTCTCCGGGCTGGGGCCCTACCTCCCGAAGGAGCAGTCGTTCCGGGCGGGTCCGGGCTCGCGCCTTCCGGGCGCGATCGTCGGCTACCGGATCGCCGAGCAGATGGAGATCGAGAAGGGGGAGCTCATACGGCTCTCCGTCCAGCAGGCCGGCGACGCCGACCGCACCGGCCGCGCGGCCTTCGAGGTCACGGGCGAGTTCAAGACGGAAAGCCTCTGGTTCGACAGGAACATCCTGATATCGCTCGAGGACGCGCAGAGGCTCTTCGACACCGGCGACCGCGTGACCGGCCTCGGCGTGTGGCTCGACGACTACCGGAACGCCCACGAGGTCAAGCGCGCCATCCAGCTCTCTCTACTGGACCTCGACGCCGAGGAGGCGGAGCTCTTCGCGTTGCTCTCTTCGGAGCCGCAGTCGCTAGAGGCGCTCGCGGCGAGAAAGGGGATCACCGCGGCCAGGGCGCGCGAGCTCCTTGCGAGGCTCGAGCTCAAGGGCGCCGCGCGCGAGGTGGGGAGGAGGCCCGGGCACTACGTCGAGTCCACCGAGCCGCAGGTCAAGTCCTGGGCCGAGCAGCAGCCGGACGTCTTCAGGGCCGTGGCCCACGAGAGCGCGATCATGCGGCTAATCCTGCTCATCGTGATCGGCTTCGTCGCGGTGCTCGTCCTCTGCCTGCTCTGGGTGCTGGTGGAGCAGAAGGTGCGCGACATCGGGATACTCTCCGCGCTCGGCGCGCGGACAAGCGGGGTGGTCTCCATCTTCGTGCTGGACGGCCTGCTCGTCGGCCTGACGGGGACGGTCCTGGGCCTCGCGGCGGGGGTCCTTGTCGCGGTGAACGTCGACCCGATCGCCAGGGCGCTCCGCCTCGACGTCTTCCCGGAGTCGCAGTTCTACGTGGGCGAGATCCCCTACAGGCTGCTCCCGTCCGATCTCGTGCTCGTCGCGGCCGTGGCGATCTCCTGCTCGGTGCTCGCGAGCATCCTGCCCGCGTTCCGAGCGGCGACGGCAGATCCCATCGAGAGTCTGCGCCATGAGTGAGGGCAACGCCGGCGCGGTCGGAGGGCGGGCCCCCGCCCCCGTCGGGACGGACACCCGACCGGGTACCGCCCCGGCCCGACCGAAAGAGCCCCCGATGCTCGCCGCGCGCGGCATCGTCAAGGACTACTCCGACGGCGAGTCGGCGATCCGTGTGCTCGCCGGTGTCGACCTGGAGGTCGCCCGCGGAGAGGCCCTGGCGATCACGGGCCGGAGCGGGGCGGGGAAGAGCACGCTCCTCCACATCCTGGGCCTGGTGGATTCCCCCACGGAGGGGGAGGTCCTCCTGCGCGGCGAGGTGGTCTCGGCACCCGGTACGGGATGCACCGCTGGGCTGTTCGGCCGGCTCCTGCGGAGGCCGCGACCTGGCCGGGCCGGGCCGGCCCAGCGCGGATGGCGGAACGCCCGCGCCCGGATCAGGAATCGCGCGTTCGGTTTCGTGTTCCAGGCGTATCACCTCATAGAGGAGCTAACGGCGCTGGAAAACGTTCTGCTTCCTGCGATGATGGTGGGCCCGGTCGCGTGGGCTCGCGTTCGCGCGGCGGCGAGGGAACGGGCCGAGAGGCTCCTCGAGGAGGTGGGGCTGGCGGATAGGATGAAGGCGAGGCCCTCCAGGCTCTCGGGCGGCGAGCGCCAGAGGGTCGCCATAGCGCGCGCGCTCGTGAACGAGCCGCAGGTCCTGTTCTGCGACGAGCCGACCGGAAACCTGGACGAGTCGACGAGCGCATCGGTGCACGCGCTCCTCAGGCGGCTCCAGAAGGAGCGGGGCCTCACGCAGGTGGTCGTGACGCACGACAGGGAGCTCGCCTCCCAGGCCGACAGGGTGGTGCGCATAGAGGGCGGAAGGATCGTCGAGGCCGCGAGCGGTTGAAGGGAGTTCCCAGTGGGACGGAAGGTCTACATCGACGGCAAGATCATGGACGACACCGAGGCGAAGATCTCCGTCTTCGATCACTGCTTCCTCTACGGAGACGGCGTCTTCGAGGGGATCCGCGCCTACTCGGGGAGGGTCTTCAAACTCGGCGAGCACTTGGAGAGATTGTTCCGCTCGGCCAAGGCGATCTCGCTCGAGGTCCCGATGTCGCGCGAGGACCTCGCTGCGGCCATCGACAAGACGCTCCAGGCGAGCGGCCTGCGCGACGCGTACATCCGCGTGGTGGTGAGCCGCGGGGTCGGGGACCTGGGGCTCGACCCGAGGAAGTGCCCGAAGCCGTCGGTGGTCATCATCGTGGGCACTATCGAGCTCTATCCCGAGGAGCTCTACGAGAACGGCCTCGCGATCATCACCGCCTCGACGCGCCGGACGCCTCCGGACGCCCTCAACCCGAGGATCAAGTCCTGCAACTATCTGAACAACATCCTGGCGAAGATCGAAGGCATCAGGGCCGGTGTGATGGAGGTCCTGATGCTCAACCAGTGGGGCCGCGTCGCCGAGTGCACCGGCGACAACGTGTTCCGCGTCTCGGGGAGGGTCGTGGAGACCCCGCCACCCGAGGCCGGGATACTGGAGGGGATAACGCGCGGCGTCGTGATGGAGCTCGTGCGCGACGCCGGGCTCGCCGTGCGCGAGCGGGACCTCACGCTCTACGACCTCTACAGCGCCGAGGAGGTCTTCATCACCGGCACGGCGGCGGAGGTGATCGCCGTGACGAAGATCGACGGCCGGCCCGTGGGCTCGGGGAAGCCGGGGCCGGTCACGAGCGACCTGCGGGCGCGCTTCAGGAAGCTCGTGACCTCGGGCGGACCGGGCGCCAAGACGGGATGATGCGATGCCGAGGGTCCGAGTCCGCGACGGCCCCAACAGGGGGCTCGCCTACGAGATCGGCCAGACCAGGCTCTTGCTCGGCCGAGACACGGACTGCGCGATCCAGATACTCGACAAGGGCGCCAGCCGTCACCACGCCGAGATATTCGCCGTCGGCAGCATGTGCTTCATCCGGGACCTGGACAGCCGCAACGGCACCTACGTGAACGACGAGCGCATCCACGAGGAACTCCTGCGCGAAGGGGATCGAATCGTCATCGGCGGCACGACACTCGTCTTCGAGGCCGAGGGCGAGAGCGAAAGCGGCGAGAAGGGCATCCAGTTCACCGAGGGCAAGGAGGAGGAACTCGGCAGCACGCTCGAGCTCCGCCTCGACGACCTGGCCGGCCTCGAGGAGGAAGAGGACCGGGACACCGCCAACTTCCGCGCCATCTACCAGCTCGGGAAGATGCTCGGCAGCGAGCGCAGCCTGGAGGCCGCCCAGGAGAAGGCGCTCGCGTTCCTCGCCGAGATCGTGCCGGCGGAGCAGGTGTATCTGTTCGCGCGGGACCCGAAGACGGGGGCGCTCGCCCCCCGCGCGCGATTCGAGAGCGACCCCTCCAGCCCCGCCCAGGTGAGCAGGACGATCATACGCCGCTGCCTGCGCGACTTCCGATCGATCCTGACCACGAACGCCATGAGCGACGCCCGCTTCAAGGGCAAGGACTCGATAGTGCTCGGGCGGATAAGGTCGGTGATCTGCGTCCCCATGGTCAGCCAGGGCGAGCTGAGCGGGGTGCTGTACCTCTCCAGCTCGCGGATCGGCGAGCCGTTCGTCGAGGAGGACCTGGAGCTCGTGACGGCCGCGGCGACGCTCCTGGGCCTGACGATAGAGGGCCTGGAAGCCGCGAAGCGTCAGTGGGAGACCCTTTTCGGCGCCGTCAAGACCCTCGTCGCGATCGCCGAGGCGGGCCAGCCCGCTCAGCGCGGACACTCCGAGCGCGTGGCGGCCTACACCGAGTCGATAGCCCGCCAGTTGGGCCTCTCCGAGCGGGCGCGCATGAACGTGCAGCTCGCGGCGCTCCTCCACGACATAGGAAAGGCCACGTCCCCGGACGGGCCGCCGCTGGGGAAAGACACGCGCACGCTCAGGCGCGGAGACCCGGGCACGGCGCACGCGGTCCTCGGGGCGGAGACGGCGAGCAGGCTCGCCCACGCGGAGGATGTCGCCCCGGCGATCCGGCACCACCACGAGGCGTTCGACGGCTCGGGCTACCCGGACGGGCTCTCCGGCGAGGCGATCCCGCTCGGGGCCCGGATAATCGCGGCGGCCGACCTCCTCGACCACCTCTGGTCGCCGGCCGACGGGAGCGCGGCCTCGGCCGACCCGGCGGATGCGATCAAGCAGCTCGAGGAGCAGTCCGGGCGCAAGCTCGACCCGGAGGTCGTGCGCGCCTGCGCCGGGGCGTTCAAGGCCGGCGCCATGCGTCCGAAGGTAGCGGCACCCGGCCAGGGCGCCGGTCCTGAACAGGGACGCGAGGCCGGGAAGGAGGGCCTCCCGTGAGCGGGGCGCTCGGCGACCATGCGACGGCTCTTGCCGAGCGGCCGAGGATGCCGAAGGCCCAGATGCTTCCCGGCGCCGCGGCGGCGATCTTCGTCTTTGCCCTCGCGGCCGCCTCTTGCAGGGCGGGACCGCCTCGGACGGGGACCGGCGAGTTCCCGCGGGAGGAGAGCGTCCGGCCGGAGGCAGAGGAGCGCCCGCCCGCCCAGGGCCCGGTCCGCGAACCAGTCGTCGCGGGGCTATTCTACCCGGCGGAGCCCTCGGTCCTGAGGGCGAAGGTCGCCGACTATGTCGCCTCCGCGCGGAAGACGAGCCTACCGGGGAGGCTCCTCGCCGTGATCTCGCCGCACGCGGGCTACGACTACAGCGCTCCCGTGGCGGGCTGGGCGTTCAGGCAGCTAGAGGGCGGCGAGTTCGACACGGTCTTCCTGATCGGGGGCCACGCCTCCGACCTCCCGTTCGCGGCCGTGTACTCTGGCGGGGCCTACAGGACGCCGCTCGGCGACGCGCCGGTCGACGCCGACGCGGCGCGCGCGCTCCTCGGCTCGGCCGACGCCGTCCGCGACGACCCGCGGCCACATCTCGCGGAGGACCATGCCCTGGAGGTCCAGGTGCCTTTCATCCAGGTGGTGCTCCCGCGCGCGAGGCTCGTGCCCGTGTACTACAACCGCCCCGACCCGGCCCTCGCCGCGAGGGTCGGCGCGGCGCTCGCGGAGGCCGCGGCGCCCCGCAGGGCGGTCATCGTGTGCAGCACGGACCTCTCGCACTACCCCGACGCCGAGACGGCCGAGGAGGCCGACCGCGCCATCCTCCAGGCGATCTGTTCGCTTGACGCGAGGAGGATAGTCGCCGAGGACCGGCGGCTCCGCGAGGAGCGCGCCAGTGCGGGTCTGAGCTGCACGGCCTGCGGCCTGGGGGCGGTCCTCGCGACCGTCGAGGCGTCGAGGCTCATGGGGGCGACGGGCGCCGTGCTCCTGAAGTACGAGAACTCGGGCGGAAGGCCCCGCGGGGACAGGCGCAGGGTGGTTGGCTACGGGGCCGTGGCGATCTACGCCGAGGGTGGGGTCCGGCCGCGCTCCCGCGATGCCAGCTCTGGCCGGTCCGAAGACCTGGAGGGAAAGCCCATGACAGGCGCAGGTGAAGGTTCGCTCGACGCGGCGCCTCGGCCGGCGCAGGAAAGGATGCTCTCGGACGAGGAGAGAGCCGAGCTCCTGGCGCTCGCGCGCCGGAGCGTCGAGGCGGCGTTCAGGGGCGAGCCCATCCCGAAGCCGGAGAAACTCACCCCCGCGCTCGAGACGAAGACCGGCGCGTTCGTCACGCTGCACAAGCGCGGCCGCCTGCGCGGCTGCATAGGGACCTTCGAGCGCTCGGCCCCTCTCTGGCGCGTCGTCGCCGAGTACGCCAGGCACTCGGCCTTCGACGACAACCGCTTCGCCCCTGTCGAGGAGAAGGAGCTGCCGGAGATCGAGTTCGAGATCTCGGTGCTCTCGCCGATGAGAAAGCTCGACAATCCCCTCGACCTCAGGCTCGGCGTGGACGGCGTCTGGGTCGTGGGTTCGCGCGGCGAGCGAGGGACGTTCCTGCCCCAGGTCGCTACGGAGACGGGTTGGACGAAGGAGGAGTTCCTCTCCAACTGCTGCTCGCACAAGGCGGGCCTGCCGCCGGAGGCCTGGCGCGACCCCTCGCGCGCGACGGTGTACGCCTACACGGCGGAGGTGTTCTCCGAGTGTAAGAGGTGATCCCCGCGGGCGGATGACGCCGCCGCAGGGTCTGCCTGGCCCCGATCGAGATCGCACCAAAGGAGGCGGTCCTTGAAAGTCCTCGTCGTGAACGCAGGCAGCTCGTCGGTAAAGTGCTCCCTGGTGGACACGGACTCCGCGCGTACGCTCTCGAACTCCATCGTGGAGCGGATCGGCATCCCCGGCACGCGCCTCAAGGCGGTCGCCGCGGACGGCCGCCGCGAGGAGCGCGAGTGCCCCCGTGCGAGTTCGGCGGGACCGGCGCTCGAAGAGATAGCCCGCGCCCTCACCTCCGGGCCCGCCGCGGTGCTCGCCGATCTCGGCGAGATCGAGGCCGTGGGCCACAGGGTGGTGCAGGGCGGGCCGCAGTTCACGAAGACGGTCGTCATCGACGAGCGCGCGAAGGCCGCGATCAGGGAGCTCTGCCCCCTCGCACCGCTCCACAACCCGGCGAACCTGGCGGGCATAGAGGCGGCCGAGAGGCTCCTGCCCGGCAGGCCCCAGGCGGCCGTGTTCGACACGGCCTTCCACGCCACGATCCCGCCGAAGGCGCACCTGTACGGGCTCCCGCTGGCCTTCGCCTCGGCGAGGAGGCTCCGCCGCTATGGGTTCCACGGGACGAGCCACAGGTACGTCTCCGAGCGCTGCCGCGAGATGCTGGGGCGCGAGCGGGCCCGGAGGCTCGTCACCGCCCACATCGGCAACGGCGTGAGCCTGACGGCGGTCCTCGACGGGAGGTCGGTGGATACGACCATGGGCTTCACGCCGCTCGAGGGCGTGGTGATGGGGACCCGCTCCGGGAGCGTCGACCCGGCACTCGTCCTCTTTCTCGTCGAGGGCGGCATGGCGCCGAAGGACGTGGATCGCCTCCTCAACAAGGAGAGCGGCCTGCTGGGCATGGCCGGGATCGGCTCGGGCGACCTCCGGGACGTGCTCGCGGCACGGGACAAGGGCAACGAGAGCGCGGCGACGGCCTTCGATGTCTACGTCTACAGGATAGCGGTGGCCGTCGGGGCGCTCGCGGTCGCGCTGGGGGGCCTCGACGCCCTCGCGTTCACGGCCGGGGCGGGCGAGAACTCGCCCCCGCTGCGCGCGGCCGTGGCCTCGTACCTCGCGCACCTCGGGGTCGAGCTGGACCCGGCGAAGAACGACTCCGCCTCCGGGGACTGCGACATCTCGGCCCCCGAGGCCAGGTGCCGGACGCTCGTCGTCAGGACCCAGGAGGACCTGCTCATAGCCCGCGAGACGGCGAGGGCCGTCTCCGCGCGCTGAGTCCCGAACGACCGCCGCGGAGCTCCGGGAGACCGCATGGCCGACTGGTCCGTGGTATTGCTCAAGATCGCGGCGATCTTCTCCGTCATCCTCGTCGGTTACGCCTCCCGCCGCCGCGGGCTCCTCGACGCCGGGACCACGCTCGGGATGAGCCGGCTCGCGATCGACGTCGCCTTCCCGTGCCTCGTGTTCGGTCAGATGCTGCGCACGGTGACGGCCGAGGCCCTCGCGGCCTCGTGGTTCGCGCCGATCACTGGCGCGGCGGTGATATGCGTGGGGGAGCTCGTGGGTCTCGCATCCGCGAGGCTCTCCGCCCCGGGGCGAGCGCGCCGCACGTTCGTGTTCCTCGTGGCGATCACGAACTGGGTCTACCTCCCGCTCCCGATAGCCGAGGGCCTCTTCGGCGACGAGGGGGTGCGCGAGGTGCTGCTTTTCAACGTGGGCGCGCAGGCGGCGCTGTGGACGCTAGGCGTCTGGACGCTCCGCGGCGCGGGGCTCGACCGCTCCGCGCTCAGGGACCTCGCACTGAACCCGGGACTCCTGGCCACGGCGGCGGGCGTAGCCGTCGCGCTCGCGGCGCCAGGGCAGCCCACGGGTCGGGGCGCGTTCGCCCTCGCGGCCGGGGCGATCCTCGACGCGGTGACGATGATCGGCAGCCTGACGATCCCAGTGTCGCTCCTCGTGACGGGCTCCCAGCTCGGCGGCCTCGAGACGCGCGGCGACTCGAGCAAGGGCGTCGCGGCCGCGGTGCTCGCGCGGCTCGTGGTCGCGCCGCTCGCCACGATAGCCCTGGTGCGGCTCCTCGGGCTCCTCGGCGCGGAGATCCCGCGCGTCCCTAGGATGGTCGCGTACCTGATATCGGCGATGCCGGCAGCCGTGAGCTGCAGCATCTTCACGGAGCGCTTCGGGGGCGACACGGCGCTCGCCGCGAGGGTGATCTTCTGGAGCACGCTCGCGAGCGTCGTCACGGTGCCCGCGCTCTGCTTCGCGATCGATTCGCTCGGGCTGTGAGCGCGCGCGGCATTACGGTCCCGAGGGGAACCTAATAGCTGCCCTTCCGGGTCGTCGTCACATGAGGGCCATTGCCTTCGGCGGCCCGGCGGGTTATGCTAGCCCGGCGGGTCGGGGGTGCGGCCTGGCCGGAGGTCGGACAGGAGGAGACATCGCCATGAAGAGGCTCGCGATCCTGGTGGGAGTGGCGCTCGCGCTCGGCTGCGACGCGATCGACCTGGAGCCCTGGAGCGGCTCGCCCGACAGGTTCGAGCCCGACGGCTCCCGGGACCAGGCGCGAGAGCAGCGGGTGCACTCGGCGGAGCCGCTCCACACCTTCGCGCCGGAGGGGGACGTTGACTTCATCCGGTTCCGCGTGACGGAGGTGGACTTCACCCCCTATCCCCAGGACGAGTACTACGTGCGGTACGAGATCGGCCTTTCTAACGTCGTCGGCTCGCCCGTGATGAAGCTCTGGAGCGACCAGGGCGACATCACGTCGCAACCCTCGCCGCTCGCGACGCCGGGGGTGTACTACGTGAGCATCGAGGAGTCCACGAACTCGGGCGGCGAGTACCGGCCCTGGATAAGGCTCTGGAAGAACTACAACAAGACCGACGAGCCGCCGGACCTCGCCGCGACGAGCGTGGAGGTTCCGGCGACCGTCGCGCTCGGGAGCACCTGCACCCTCACCGTGCGGCTCGGGAACCAGGGCGGCGCGCAGGGCCTGGGGACGTTCGATCTCGCGGCCTATCTCTCCACGTCGCGCACCCTCTCGGGGGGCGAGACGCTCCTCGGCTCGAAGAGGGTGACGCTTTCGGGCTGGGTCTTCAGGGACGAATCGCTCCAGGTGACCTTCCCCTCGTCGGGAGTGCCGACGGGGCCGGTGTACGTCCTGGTCAAGGCCGACTCCGCCCACGAGGTGGTCGAGAGCGACGAGGCGAACAACATCGCCGTCGGCTCCACCCTCCTGGGGATGCCGGACCCCTATACCGAGAGCGAACCGGCCACGATATCCGTCGGCGAGACCCAGCACGACAGGCTCATCTATCCCGCAGGCGACGAGGATCTCATCGCGCTCGACATCGACGGCTCGACCTACACCTGGTTCGAGGTCTGGACGCACAACCTGCGCGGCGGGGCGGACACGAAGCTCGAGCTCTATAGCGACAATGTGCTTCTGGGCTCCGACGAGGACGGAGGGCTCGAGTCCGGCGCGAGCTATATCGCGCGCCAGGTGGACGGGAGCGGCACTGTCACCTACTACATCCGGGTGACCGACGAGCGGGGCTCGACCGGCGCCTACGACATCACTGTCCGCGCCGGGTCGTACTCGCCTGACGACAGGGACTTGTCCAAGTGGGGCTGGAACCTGGAGCCGGACGACTACACGCCCGCCGACATCGCCGCCGGGGTCGCGCCCTGGCGCGCGACGCTCAGGCCGGACACGACCGTGAACCGGAAGTTCCACCTCGCCGACGACGTGGACTGGCTCGTCTATGGCGTGAGTGCCTCCAACGACAAGGACGCCTCGCCGACCCGTCGCCACAACATAGTCGCCGCGGCCTCCGGGTGCAGCCCCTACCTGCGCATCTACGATGCGTACGGGACGAAGCTCCCGAGCGAGGGGACATCGCTCGTGGGCCTCGCGCTCGACGCTGGGCTCTACTACGTGCAGGTGACGAACACGGGCGGCGTCGGGGCGTACGGCGTCTCCGCGCAGGTGTATACGCCATAGGAAGAGCTTGTCGACTGTCCTAGCCGAGCCCGCGCAGCCGCCGGCCTCGCCGCGCTCGACCGCGACGGCGCGACGGGGGAGCGCCCTCGGGGCTGCGGCGTTCTGCTTCGCCTTCCTGCTCGCGCTCTTCCCGTTGAGGTCCTTCGACATCTGGTGGCACCTGACGAACGCCCGGGAGCTCGTCTCGGGCCGCGGCCTGCCGCGGGAGAACCGCTACAGCTTCGTCTGCCCCGAGTACGAGGTCGTCCCGACCCACTGGCTCTTCGGCCTGGGGGCGTATCTGGCGCACTTGCTCGGCGGGGAGAGCGCCCTCGTCCTCGGGAAGGCGCTCCTCGTCGCGGCGGCGTTCCTCGTCGCCTACGTCACCTCGCGCAGGCGCAGCGCGGGACCTGTGGCGGCGGCCGCCGTCGTGGCGCTCGCGGCGCTCGCGTCGAGGAAGCGCTTCCTCGAGCGGCCGCACCTCCTCACGATGCTGGGCCTGGCGGCTTTCGCCCATCTCCTCGAACTCTACCGCTCGGGGAGCCGCAGGGCCGTCTGGGCGCTGCCGCCGCTCGCGGCGCTCTGGGCGAACTTCCACGCGGGATGCCTCTTCGGGGTGGGGCTCGTGGGGCTCGAGGCGGCCGGCGAGGCGCCGTCGGCCGATGCGGGAGGTCGCGTCCGCGGGGAGCTCCGCAGGGCGGTCGAGCTCGCCGCCGCGGCGGGGGCCTGCGCGCTCGCGGTGATGCTGTCGCCCGCCCTCTGGCACGTCTATACCTACAACATATGGCACCTCCGCGTGGGTGAGGTAGTGCCTCTCGTCGAGTTCAGGACCTCTCTGCCCTGGGAGCAGCCGGCTTTCTATCTACTTCTCCTCGCGGGCGCTGCGCTGCTCCTCGCCGACTGGCGTGCCGCGAGGCCCGCTGAAATCCTCGTCTTCGCCATCTTCGGCGCGCTCGCCGTGTACGCGTTGCGCGAGATACCGAGCTTCGCGCTCCTCGCCTGCCCGATCGTGGCGCCGCGAGTCTCCGCGCAGTGGGGACGCTTGCGCGCGCCCGCCGCGCGATGGCTCGCGGCGGCCGAGCGCGCCTCCGCGCCCGCCCTGTGGGCGCTGCTCCTCGGGTTTCCGCCTGTCGCCCATTTCGCCGGGGGACCGAACGGCAAGTTCCGGATCGGGCTCGGGGTAGCCCAGGGTTTCTTCCCGGAGCTCGGCGCGAGGTTCGTCGAGCGCGAACTCCCGCTGGACAGGCGTGTCTTCAACGATCTCGCCGCTGGCGGCTACCTCGCGTGGAACTGGTATCCGCGCAGGCAGGTATTCGTGGACGGCCGGACGAACGCCTACCCTCCGGAGCTCCTCCGCGAGCTCTACAGGCGCAGGGTCACGCCCGAGCTCGTCGAGGGCGTGACGAGGCGCTACGGCATAGACGCCGCGCTCCTCTTCTTCTACAAGGGGGAGAACCCCTTCTGGGGGGCGTTCGACCCGGCGCGCTGGGCGGTCGTGTCGGCCGAGGAGTCGTCGCTCGTCCTGCTCCGGAGGACCGCCGCGAACCGCGAGCTGATCGCGCGGTTCGAGCGTGAGCTCGGGCCGCGCGGCTTCGAGATTCTCTCGCGCCGGTTCGCCCAGCGCGGGGACGCGCACCTCGCGCGCGCGGCGGAGGCGGCCGAGTCCGCCCTCGCCGCCGAGGAGCGCTCGGGCGCGCCCGAGTTCACTCCGCGCGAGCGCGCGGGTCTCCTGCACAGGAAGGCGCACGGACTCAGGCTCCGCGGCGAGACCTCCGAGGCCGTGGAGACCTACCGGAAGGCGCTCGAGCTGAGACCCGACTGGTCCGAGGCCCGCGCGAACCTGGGCTTCGCCCTGCTCGAGAGCGGCAGGCCCGCCGAGGCGAGAGACGAGTTCGTTCTCGCGCTCGCGGGGAGGCCGAGGCCCGTCCAGGCCCTCCTGGGCCTCGCGCAGAGCCTGGAGAGGCTGGGCGACAGGTCCGGGGCGGCCGCGCGATACCGCGAGTTCCTGAGCTCGGGCCTCGCGGGCCCCGAGGACCGCTCCCGCGCGGAGCGCGCCCTGAACGCCCTGGAGAAATGAAGGCCGCTCGGACCGCCGCGGAGGCGCCCGCGAGGTACGCTCAGAGCCGGAACCCGCGATCGGCGGCTACTTTCTGAGGATGGTCTTGAGCACGGTCTCCTTGTCGAGCTTCTTCGTGCAGAAGAACCAGTCGTAGCAGGTCACGGTCGGATCCTTCTTCTCCACCCGCTCCTTGGCGACGCCGCAGGACCCGGGCGGAGGCACGATGACCTCGTCGCCTGGTCGCCAGTCGGCCGGGGTGGCGCATTGGAAGGCGTCGGCAGTCTGCATCGCGATCAAGGCACGGTAGAGTTCGTCGAAGTTCCGGCCGAGGCTGAGCGGGTAATAGACGATGGCCCGCACGATCCCCTTGGGGTCGATGAAGAACACGGCGCGGACGGCCTTGGTGGCGCTCTCACCCGGTTGAATCATCCCGTACTTCTTGGCGACCTCCATGGTGATGTCCTCGATGAGAGGGAACTTCACCTCGACATTCTGCATCCCCTTGTACCGGATCTTTTCCTTGATCGTGCGCAGCCAGGCGATGTGGCTGTACAGCCCGTCCACCGAGAGGCCCACGAGCTTGCAGTTGGCCTTGGCGAACTGTTCCTCCATGGTGGCGAACGTCATGAACTCGGACGTGCAGACCGGGGTGAAGTCCGCCGGGTGGCTGAACAGAATCACCCAGCTTCCCTCGTAGTCCTTGGGGAAATTGATGGGTCCCTGAGTGGTGTTGGCAGTGAACTCGGGCGCCTTGTCTCCGATGCGCGGCATTGCCATCGTCTTGTCTTCCATGGTTCCCCTCTCTCGTTCGCCTCCGAGCGAAGAGTCTACCAGAAGCCTCCGCGCACGCTCGCGCCGGGTCCTCCTGTGGGACCGGCACCGTGGGGATTCACCTGGCTTTGCTGATATAGCGTAGCCCGTCGGGCAGGGTAGTCAAGGGTTTCGCTCGGTTGCATTAGGAAGTTCTGGGCGCGAGCATTTCGAGGAATGCACATCGTCACTTGACAACACATAGTTGTTGAGTGACGACAAACAATTTGCGCTCGGGCCTCGGAATACTCGGCTCGATCGGCCCTTGCACGGAGGGCGGCAGCCCGCTACGATCACGGGCAGTCATCGCGGCATGCCGAGCGTTTCCGGCGGCGCGTATCGGGAGGTGTACACGGTGCCCGCCGAACCGGACACTCCTCGACCCGAGGCGACGGGGGGTTCACCCAAGGGGCCCTCGCGCCGACTTTCGCTCGAGTCCGCGTTCCCGGCGCCAGGCGGCGGCCCCGTGGCCGCTGGATCGTCGGCGGGCGCGTCCTCTCCAGCCAGGGCCAACACGCAGTCCGACCCCGACGTGACGAGCCTCATGTCCGGGGGAGATGTCGACCGCCCCGCTCAGGGCGAGACGGGGCGCGCCGGGGGCGTCTCCAACACGCGCCTGGCGCAGCTCGCGGTGGAGAGCGGCATGGCGAGTCAGACCGCGGTCCGCGTCTGCCTCGATGCCCTCGCCAGGGCCCACGACGAGGGCGTGACGAAGTCCCTGGGAGATCTCATGGTCGAGAAGGGAGTCCTCACCCAGGGCCAGCTCCACACCCTCATCGAGGTCGCGCGGCAGGGCAGCGGCGTGAACCTCTTGGGCGGCTTCCAGATCATCGAGAAGATCGGCGAGGGGGGGATGGGCGCAGTCTACAAGGCCAAGCAGATCAACCTGGACCGCATCGTGGCGCTCAAGATCCTGCCCGAGCGGCTCGCCGCTAACGTCGAGTTCCTGAACCGGTTCCTCCGCGAGGCCAAGATCGCCGCGAAGCTCGACCACCCTAACGTCGTGCGCGCCATCGACGCCGGGAAGGCCGCGGGGAAGTTCTACTTCGCGATGGAGTTCGTCGAGGGGAAGTCCCTCGAGAAGGTCCTCGAGGAGAAGGGCGTCCTGAGCGAGGAGGAGGCCCTCGCGGTGATCGTGCAGGCTGCACGGGGCCTCGAGTGCGCCTGGCGGAACCAGCTCGTCCACAGGGACATCAAGCCCGACAACATCCTGCTCACGAAGGACGGCGTCGCCAAGCTCGCCGACCTCGGCCTCGCCAAGGCCGCCGAGGCCCCCGGCGAGACCCGGCTCACCCAGGACGGCGCGGCGATGGGGACGCCGCACTACATCTCGCCGGAGCAGGCGAAGGGCGCGGACGTCGACACGCGCTCGGACATTTACTCGCTCGGCGTGACGTTCTACAGGGCGGTCACCGGGCAGCAGCCGTTCACCGGCAAGGACCCGGTCTCGATCATAATGGCCCGCTTCCACGTGCGCCCCAAGCCAGCGAACGAGGTCAATCGCGCGGTCTCCGACGAGGTCGCGCAGGTCATCGATACGATGATGGCGCTCGACAGGAACCTGCGCTACCCGGACCCCGCGGTGCTGCTCCACGACCTGGAGCTCGTGGCTGCCGGCAGGAGGCCCGAGTTCGCCAGCCGCAGCAAGACCGCCCGCGAGCGCGCGATCAAGGCCGCACAGGCCCGGAGGCCGACGACGGTCTTCGAGCCGGTGGTCGTGAAGAGGAGGCGCAGGGCGGAGCTCGTCTTCATCGCGGCCGGCTCCGCGGCGATCGCCGCGATGATAGCCGGTTCCGTCGCGCTCATGCGGTGGAACCCGGCCCCGCCGGCGACGGTGGTGTATCAGGCCGGCCAGGCGGCGGGCGAGCTCGACCCGGCCGCGGCCGCGGCCGAGGAGGCGCGCAAGGCCCTGGAGAAGGAGGCCGCCGAGTTTCACGGGGAGCTGGCGGCAGCCTTCGAGGCGGGCAGGTACGCCGAGGTCGCGGAGAGGGCGAAGGCCGCGGGCGCGAAGTACGACGCGACGTCCGCCGCCGCGAAGATCGACCTCCTGCGCATGCAGGCGGCGGCCAAACTCGAGGAGGCCGCGCGGCTCGCCAGGGAGGCCGCCGAGAGGGACCGCCAGTACGCCGATCTCGTCAAGCTCGCCCGCGAGGAGCTCGCCGTGAGGGACTACGCGCGGGCGATGGACGTGCTCCTCCGCGCGAAGGCACTCAAGGCCACGGACGAACTCGACCGGCTCCTCGCCGAGGCGAAGCGCATCCAGCACGCGGTGCGCGGCGAGGAGGCCGAGCGCTCGGGCAGGCTCGACGAGGCGCTCAGACTCTACGACCTCGCGCTGTCGGCAGGGCCGGACGAGGCGGTTTCTTCGCGCAGGGCCGAAGTCCGCAGGAGGCTCGAGCTGGCGGAGAAACTCGCGCTCGCCGAGCGCGCGCTCGCGGGTGGCGACTGGGCGGGCGCGAGGGTGGCGCTCGGTGCCGCCCGGGAGCTCGTGCGCGGGGACGAGTCTGCGGAGCTCAGGTCGCGGCTGGACTCGGCGGAACGGAGGCTCTCCTACGGCGAGCTCGTCGAGAAGGCGATCTCCGCCCTCAGGGAGCTCCGCCCGCGCGACGCCCTGGCGGCGGCCGAGGAGGCGGCCCGGCTCGACCCCGGCGCCGCGGAGCCGAGGCGTCTCATCATCGCCGCGCGCAAGGCGATCGGCCCCGACAAGGAGCTCACGAACTCGATCGGCATGGGATTCGTCCTCGTACCGGCCGGCGAGTTCGTGATGGGTTCGGAGCACGGCGACCCCGACGAGCGCCCCGTGCGCAGGGTGTACGTCGACGCATTCTACATAGGCAGGTACGAGGTGACGAACGCGCAGTTCGAAAAGTTCGACCCCACCCACAGGCGCACGGAGTTCTCGCCCGGCGACGACATGCCAGTCGTAGCGGTCTCCTGGGACGACGCCTCGGCCTTCTGCAGGTGGCTCTCGCAGAAGGAGGGGGTCGAGTACAGGCTCCCGACCGAGGCAGAGTGGGAGAAGGCCGCGCGCGGACCTGCGCAGGTCGGGCCGAGGAAGTACCCCTGGGGCGACGGCGACCCGCCTCCGAGCGGCTCGGTCCTCGCGAACCTCGGCCCCGGGAGGAACCAGGACGCCTGGGCCGCCGACGGCCACAGGTTCGCCGCGCCGGTGGGCTCTTTTCCGTCGGGGGCCTCGGTCTTCGGGGTGCACGACATGGCCGGAAACGTCTGGGAGTGGTGTCTGGACTGGTACTCGGCGGACTACTATTCGAAGGGGGCCGTGCGGAACCCGCGCGGGCCGACCGAGGGGAAGTGGCGGGTATACCGCGGGGGCTCCTTCGCGAACGACGCCAGCGCGGCCAGGTGTTCGAACCGCGCCGCGCAGAAGGCCGACTTCACGGAGGCGAGCCTCGGTTTCAGATGCGTCAGGGCGCTCGATCGCATCTTCCTGGAGGAGTCGGAAAAGCCGTGAGAGACACACCCCTTCGCGCCAGGGCTTCTCTTTCTCTCGCTGCGCTCTGCGCCGTCCTGGTCCCGGCGGCGTTCGCCGGCTGTGTGTCGGGCGGATGGGGCGGCGGCGGCGCCGGGGAGGGCCGCTTGCTCCCCGCCCCGGGTTCGTGCTTTCCCCTCGGCGGGCGGCTGTGCGACCTCGCCCTGGCCGCGGCCTCTAGCGAGGAGCCGCCCGACGAATCCGTGAAGCTGCTCGCGCAGGAGCCGGCGGCGGAGGCGGCCTCCAGACCCCGCTCCCGGTGGAGCCCCGGCGTCCGCGCCGGGGTGCTCGTCTCGGGGGGCGCAGAGCGCGATTGGAAGGAAGCGCCGAGCGCGGGGCTCCTCCTCAGGCAGGTGCCGCCGTCGGCGCGAGCGGCCGTGCTCGAGCTCGGCGCGGACTACATCTCGACCGAGACGGCTGACGGCGTGCGCACCTCGCAGCTCGTCCTCTTGAGGGCCGATCTCCTCGCCGGGCGCTTCGCGCCCTCGGGGAGGGCGCCGTACCTCCTCGCGGGCGCGACCGCGATCCTCGAGCAGAGCACGAATAACGCCACGGGCGCGACGGCCTCCGGCCGGGGCGCGGCCGTGGAGCTGGGGTTCGGCTACGGCGCGACGAGCGCCCGCTGGGACCTGCGCGCGGCGTATGCGATCTTCGTGGCGAGCGAGAACACGGAGAGCGGGCTCGCGGTCTCCGTGGCGTTCGGGTTCTGAGACCGTGTCGCCTGTGGTCCGGGCGGAGCGGTGGATGAGGCGAACGGGGCGCACGAGGCTCCTTCTCTCCGGAGGTTCGACATGAGGCTGCACATCAGGGCGGCGCTCGTCGCCGCGGTCTGCGCGTGCGGCGCCTCGTACGCGCATGCCGGGGTCACCTACGACTGGTGGACCGGCGCCGCGGGCGACCTGCTCTGGAGCAACAAGGGGAACTGGAGCAACAACAAGGTCCCCACGAGCAACTCGGACATCGTGTTCGACGGCGACGGAAAGACCGACTGCATCGTCGACATCGCCGCGGCGGCCAGGCGGGTCCGCGTGGTCGGCTCGGCAGAGTGGAGCTACGGCCCCTATTTGCACACGATCCGGATCCCGGCCGGGTGTTCACTCACCACGACCGCGGAGTTCGACGTAGCAGGGGCGATGGTGGTGAACGGGACATTGAAACCTGGGAGCACCGCCACCTGCTACCTCCGGGCCGACACCGCCCAGGCGGGGAGCCTCTGGCTGGGGCCGGGGGCGGTGCTGGCGATGCCGGTGACGACGATATTCCAGACCCAGCCGGGGACTAGTTTCACGCTCGCGGGGACGTCGGCGAGCCCGGTCCAGGTGGGATGCACTGTCCCGACGGGCGCGCTGGGAGACTTCATCCTGGGCGGCAACGTTTCCATCGCGTATTCGACGTTCGCCAATCTCAACAACCTGGGCCTGCAACTGACGAGCCCCGCGGGCCAGGCCGTCTCGGCGAGCAACGTCTCGTTCGCAGCCTCGGCCGCGAACGCCTCGAACAGCCAGCACCTGCTCGTGAGCGGCGGCGCCTGGCAGAACTACGTCTTCGCGGGCTTTTCGTTCCCGATCGGCTCGAACGCGAACAATCCCGCCTACGCCGTCCAGAGCGCGCAGAACATCCGCTTCAGATACTACGACACCTCGGCGGGCACCATGTACGGCGACCCGGCCACGGACCCCGCGAGCACCGGCACCGTCGTCTGGGAGCCGCCGGACCTCGTGGTGACGTCCATCGTGCCGTCGAACTCCAACCCCGAGGCCGGATCCGACACGATCTCCGTGGCCGTCACCGTGAGGAACCAGGGGAGCGGCATCGCCCGGAACTTCCGTGTGGACCTGTTCAAGAATGAGGCCTCCCCGCCGCCCATCACAGATCCCGGGGACTGGTACCAGACCGTGGAGTCGCTGCCCTGGGGCGGCTCGACGGTCGTCACCTTCCCGGACATCACGAACGCGACGGCGGAAACCTGGAACATGTACGCCTCCGTCGACGGCGGGCAGGTCGTGCCCGAGTGGAACACCTCCGGCACCGGCGAGACGAACAACGTCACGGGGCCCGTCCAGGTCGTGTGGAGCCCGGCCGGGGCGAGGCCGGACCTCAGGATCACGGCGCTCGTCCCGACCACAGCGACGCCCCCCGTCGGGGGCTCGACGCAGGTCCTGGTCACGATCACGAACGAGGGCACAGCCGATGCGGGTGCCTTCCGCGTGGACCTCTTCCACGACCGCGCCGGCGCGCCGTCGGTCGGCCAGACCGGCGATCAATACGCGATGGTGGGCGGGCTCGCGCAGGGAGGCTCGACCGACGTCTATTTCGAAATCACGAGCCCCGTCCCCGACGACTGGACGATGTGGGCGATCGTCGACACGGTCGGGGCGGTCTCGGAGAGCGACGAGGCGGACAACGTCTACGGTCCGGCGGCGGTCCAGTGGCAGGGCGTGGACCTCACCGTGCTCTCGATCGTGCCATCGAAGACGAACCCCGTTCTGGGCGAGCAGATAGGCGTGGCAGTGACGGTCAAGAATAACGGCAACATCGCGGCGGGGGCCTTCGACCTCGGCCTCTTCTTCGACGAGGCCTTCGCCCCGGGACCGGGCTCGCCGGCCGACATGACCCACAGCTACGCCGGCCTCGGCGCGGGGGCGCAGGACACGTGGAACTTCACGGGCATCGGGAGCTCATCCGCGGGCGGGTGGAGCATCTACGCCGTCGTCGACAACGCCTCGCCGCCGGGCGCGGTGAGCGAGTACAACGAGACGAACAACGTCTCCGGCCCTGTCGCCGTCACCTGGCGCGCGCCGAACCTGGTCATCCAGAGCGTCACGGTCTATGTCGGCGGCGTGCCGAACACGAACCCAGACGTGACCGATACGCTCAACATCGAGGTCGTCGTGGCGAACACGGGCGACGCGGCCGCGGGGGCGTTCAGTGTCGGGCTCTACCGCGACAGGGCCTCGCCGCCGACGACCGCCGACGCCCCAGACTGGACGCAGGGGGTCGCGAGTCTCGCGGGGGGCGGCGCCACGACGGCGGTCACCTTCTCCGGAGTCAGTCGTCAGGCCGCCGACCCGATGATCTGGAGGATGTACGCCCTCGCCGACTCCGCGGCCGCGGTGGTGGAGTCCTCGGAGACCGACAACGCCGCCGGTCCCGTCCAGGTGATATGGGGCCAGACCGCTGCGCTCGAGGTGACGGCCCCATCGGCAGGCGAGACCTGGTACGCCGGGACCGTGCGCCGGATCGCCTGGAACTCCTACGGGCCCGTCGGCGACACGGTGGAGATCGCCTACAGGACGAGCGGCGCCGGGAGCTGGGTCGTGATCGCGGCGAGCACCGCGAACGACGGCTCGTTCGACTGGGAGGTCCCGCTGGTCGATTCGAACGACTGCCAGGTCCGCGTGAGCGCGGCCGGAGGCGCGCCATCCGACGAGAGCGACGTGTTCACGATCAGCCCCTCGGCCCCGGGTCAGGCCGACCTCGTCGTCGTGGCGGTGTCGCCCTCGGACAACGAGCCCGACGTGGACACGCCCATCACGATCGACGTCACCGTCAAGAACGCGGGCTCTCTGGGCGCGCCGAGCTTCCGCGTGGAGCTCTTCCTGAACGGCACGCCACCCGTCATGATAGCCAGGTCCACCGTGCCTTCGCTCGCGGCCGGGGCGGAGTACACGGTTGCTTTCCACGATATCACGAACTCGTCGAGCGGGGTCTGGAGCGTCTACGCCGTGGCTGATACCACGGGCGCGGTGAGCGAGTCCAACGAGACCAACAACACCTCCTCCCCGCCCGTGCAGATAGGCTGGGGCGACTCGACGGGGGCGTCGTTCCGCGTCCTCTCTCCGAATGGCGGCGAGGAGCTCGAGCAGGGCAAGCCCTGGACGATCGCCTGGTCCGCCACGAGCGCGCTCAGCATGTCCGCCTGGGCGAACCTCGAGGTGAGCACGGACGGCGGCGTCACCTGGACCCAGGTGGCCACGAACGTGACCATAGGGCAGTTCTCGTACACCTGGACCGTGGACGCGCCGGCCTCGGAGGACTGCCGGCTCAGGATCAGCAACTTCGCCGGGACCGTGGCCGACGTGAGCGACGGGAGCTTCACGATCCTGCCCGCGGGCGCGAGCGCGCTCCTCTATGTCGGCGAGGGCTGCGGGGCCGCGCACGACTGCGGAGGGATCGTCTTCGCGCTCACAGGGCTCCTGCTCGCGCGGCGGAGGTCCCCGAGACAAGGCTAGGTCGCCGCCGCCTCGCGCTGCGTTCGCCCGAGCAGATCTCGCCTATCTCGCCGTCGCGGCCGGCCGTTCCTTATGCCGACCTGCGAGGCGGTGCATGGCACGAGGGATCGGAAAGCCGCCACCAGGCCGGGTGCGCCGCTCTCCGCAAAAAGAGCGGGCGGCGGTCGCGCGAGACCGCCGCCCGGATCCGCCCGTCGCCTGAGGCCGCGACGCTACTTCAGCCGCCGACCGTCACCCACTGCGTGATGTTGTCAGGCCAGGTATCCTCGGGGACAACCTCACTGCCGGCCGTGCCCTCGGCATCCTTCTGGTAGACCTGCCCGGCGACATCCACGACGAAGTTGTTCCTGCCCGAGCGCTCGTAGGAGGCGGGCGATCCCCACAGCCCGAACTCGATCGCGGGGTCGTAGTTCTTCGTGCCGTTGTTGATGATGTCGTCGAACCAGTAGCCGGACTTCGGCTTCTTGTCACCCTTGTACGCGGCCTTCGCGAACCCCTGATCGATCAGGCCGATCGTCTTCACGCCGACCGTGGCGCTCGTCACCTCGTACAGGTCGCGGAAGCCGTTCGCAGTGATGGTCAGGCCCGACGGCGTGATCGAGTCCGGGTGCGCATAGAGGAGCGTACCGCACCCGTAGAAGTCGGTCTTGTGGAAGGTCGCCTGGGCCGCGACGTATGTCCGCATGTTGGCGATAGTCGCCGTCTCGTTCGACGCCAGCTTCGACTGCATCAGGTTCGGGATCGCGATCGCTGCGATCACCGCGATGATCGCCACGACGATCATCAGCTCGATCAACGTAAAGCCCTTTCGCATCAGTCTTCTCCTCTCCTCCGCGCCGGCGCGGTCCACTGCGACCGCACGCGGCTACCATGCCCACAGCCCGTGTCGAACCGGCACGGGCCGAATCCCTCATGGGCCGTCGCCGCTCACCCCCCTCCGCATGCGGCCCACCCGGCGTACTATTCCCGCTGCTCGGCAGAACTTGACCGCAAAGGCCGTGCCCGAGCCGCCCTTTGCGGAGCCATCGTAATCGGCTTTGTCGCTGAGGGTTACGCAGCAGCAGCCCGGTGCCCCGACCACCGATCGCCTAGAGTTGTCAGCGCCTCCCCGCCAGCGTGACATTGTTTGTCAGTTGCCCGCGATCGCCGCCAGGAGGTCAGTGGACCTTGCGCGCGAGCAGGACCTCCTCCGCCGCCCGGAGCCCGGAGCCGAGCTGGAGCTTGAACCCCGCCTCCGCCAGGCCCATCTCCAGGGCCGCCATCGCCACGATGACGTCGTAGCGCCCGCAGTAGCCCATCGTCGCGATGCGCATGATCTTGCCCTTGAGCTCCTCCTGGCCCCCGGCGAAGGTCACGCCGTGGACGTCGCGCAGGGTCTTGACGACCTTCTCGCCGTCCACGCCCTTCGGGACGACTATAGCCGTGATGGAGTCGGAGGGAGACTTCGAATAGAGCTCCAGCCCCAGGGCCTTCGCGCCCGCTCGGATCGCCTCGGCCAGTGCCTTGTGCCGCCTGAAGACGTTCTCCACGCCCTCGGCCTCGATCATCTTGAGCGATTCGTTCAGCCCTATGATGAGGGTGAGCGCAGGCGTGTAGGGCGTGTCGTCCTTCGCCGCGGCGGCGAGGGCCTTCGGTACGTCGAAGTAGTAGGCCGCGCGCGCCTTCGCGCCCTCCATGAGGGCCTTCGCCTTGGGGCTCACGGTGATCACCGAGAGGCCCGGGGGCAGCATCAGGCCCTTCTGGCTGCCGACGCAGACCACGTCGAGCTTCCAGTCGTCGGTCCGGAGCTCGCAGCAGCCAGCCGAGGATATCGCGTCCACCACGAGGACGGCGTCCGTCCTAGCTACGATCTCGCCGAGCGCCTTCACGTCGTTCAGGACGCCCGTGGAGGTCTCGCAGTGCGTGGCGAAGACCGCGGCTATGGACCGATCCTTCGCCAGGGCGCGCTCGACCGCGGCGGGCTCGACCGCGTGGCCCCACTCCACCTTGATTACCTCGTGCGCGAAACCGAAGGCCCGACAGAGCTCCGTCCATCGCTCGCCGAACTTCCCGCCCTCGATGGTTAGTGCCTTCCGGCCGCTCGCTGCGAGGTTCGCCACGGCCGCTTCCATCGCCCCGGTGCCCGAGGATGCGAAGATGGCCGTCTCGTTCTTCGTCAGGAGCACGCGCTTCACCCGCTCGGTCGCCTCCTTCAGGATGGCCTGGAAGCGCGGCGTCCTGTGGTGGTATAGCGGGTGAGCCATCGAGAGCAGGACCTCGGCCGGGACCGGGCTCGGGCCCGGCGTGAGGAGGTAGTCTTTGCGCACTGGATCTCCTTTCGTTCGGGACCTGGCGGATGGTACCTCCGCGCGCGGAGCGGTCAAGCGGAGGCGACGGGGCGCAGGGCCGTTGCAAGAGAGCGAGCTGCGCAGGCGCGCCTCTCGAAACGACCCCGACAGGGCCGGCCGCTACTCGAGGTTCGCGTGCCTGACCCGCATGTCGCGCGGCGAGCGGTGGAGCCTCGCGGCGAGTTCGAGCACCAGGGCATCGTAGAAGAGCAGTAGCGACTGCTCGAATAGCGACCCCCCGAACTGAACCGTCTCGAAGCCGCACCCTTCCCCCCGCGAGCCCCGCGCGAACGGCGGGCAGGGGATAGTGACCACGACGTCCGCGATCCGGGCGAGCGGAGACCGCCTGTCCGCAGTCACGGCTGCGACGCGCGTCCCTCGCGCGCGCGCGGCCGCGGCCTGGGCCCTGACCGTCCGCGTCCGGCCGGAGCCGCTCGAGACGATCAGAAGGTCCCCCCTGCTGACCCCCGGCGCGGTGGCCTCGCCGACTACGTGAGCGACGAGCCCCAGATGCACGAGCCTCATGGCGAGGCACGAGGAGACGAGGCCGCTCCGGCCCGCTCCAGCCACGTATATGCGCCGCGCGCGCAGGATCTCGCGCACGAGCTCGTTCACCTCGGCCGCGATCACCCCGCCGAGCGTGCGTTCGATCTCCGAGAGTATCCTCCGCATCCTCGCGCCGAACTCGGGGCCGCCTGCGAGCCTCCCGCGCCGGCCGGCGCGGGAGCGGCGGGCTGTCAGTCCGCTGGGATGACGAAAGTGTCTCTTCTCTCCAGCCACCACATTCTCCATGCCTTGGCGACGGCCGCCCTGGCCGCCGCATCGCCGGTCGTGGCGAGCTCCGGCCCCGCGCCCGCGAAGAGGGCGAGGCAGCAGGCCGCGTACGCGCGGACGTGCGCGTCCTCCGACTCGAGCCCCCTGATGAAGACGTGCATCCCCGCGGGGTTCCCGAGCCGGGCGAGCCCCCTCGCCGCGAGGAGCGCCGTCCAATCGTCCGGCTCGTCGAGTTCGCGGAGGAGGACCCTCGCCGGCCTCGTGTCTCCCGCGCGCGCCGCCGCCACGGCCGCGGCGGCGTGGACGTCCTTCCTCGCGCAGGAGACCGCGCGGGCGAGCGCCGCCCTGGCCTCCTCGCCCCCGAGCTCGCCCATGGCCGCGGCCGCGGCGCGGGCGACTTTCCTCGGGGCCGCGAGGACCAGCTTTTCGAGCGACTCTACGACCTCGCGGGAGCGCGCGCGCGTCCTCCCGACTGCGCCCGCCGCGCGGTGCGCGAGGGCACCACCCTCTTGCGCGAGCTCCAGAAGGGCCGCGGCGGCGCGCGGTCCGCCGATGTCGCCGAGGGCCTCCACGGCGGTCGCCGCGACGTCGGCCTCGCGATCCCTCGCGGCGAGCGATAGAGGCCCTACATCCTCTTCCGAACCGAGCAGCCCCAGCGCGAAGGCGGCCGCCCTGCGGACGAGCGCGCTCGGATCGGAAAGCAGGCGCGCGAGCTCCCCCCTGGCGCGCCCCCGGAGCGCCGCCGCCACACCAGTCCGCACCTCGCCCAGGAGGGCCGCCGCGGCGGCCCTGACCTCCGGAGACCCGTCCGCGAGCGCGCTCACGGCCGCATCCGCCCCGCAGCCCAGCTTCCTGAGGGATACGAGCGCCGCCTCGCGCACGCGCTCGTCGCCGTCGAGCACCGCGCGCGAGAGGTCCTGCTCCACCTCCCTACCGGCGAGCTCGCCGAGCGCGAGCGCCGCCTCGCGACGGACGGGCGCGTCGCTGTCTCGGAGGAGCACGGCGATCCTGCGCGACGAATCCACGGAGTTCGCCGCGGCGAGCGCCCAGGCAGCGGCCGAGCGCGCCGTCGCCCGGGCGTCGGCGAGCGCGGCCGTGAGCGCGGCCTCGCCGGACGCGAACGCCTCTCGGAGCAGCGCGCGGGACTCGGCCCTGCCGTCCGACCATTTCCTCGCCGCGAGCTCGGCGGCCCGCACGACGTCCCCGGCACCTGCCGCGGCGAGCGCCTCGGCGAGGGCGTCGGGGGGCTGCGCGGGCGGTCCTGCGGTCGCGGCCCCGGCGAGCGATCCGGCCAGGATGCCGCAACCCAGCGCGACCGAGAGCCCGGAGCGCAGGCGAGGCGACGAACGAGTCTTTCCCATCACCGACGGCCTTCCGGGGAAAAGGAAGTCGGCGCCGGCACGTCCGGAGACGCGCCGGGGGCGCTACAGCGTCTTCCACATCCTGAAGAGGAAATCGACGAAGCCCATCTTCTCGGCGAACGCCCGCGCCGCCGCATTCTTCGCGAGCACGTTCATCCTGGCGTGCTGGATGCCGCGCTTCTTGAAGAACTCAATCGCCCCCTCCGCGAGCCTCCTGGCGATACCTTTTCTGCGATGCTGGGGCGCGACGTAGAGGTCCGTGATCGTCGCGTGCCGGCGCTGGGCGAATATCGGCTGGGCCTCGTCGGCGTGCGCGAGCAGGTAGCCTATGTACTCACCGCCGCTCTCGGCCACGAGGAGGCAGGAATCCGCGTCGCGCAGCCGCTGGCCCGCCCACCTCGCCCACATGATCTCCGCGTCGGGCCTGAGCGCGTAGCGCTCGTCGCACCTGGCGAGCTCCTCGCTCATGCTCTTCCAGAGCTCGACGACGAACGCCATGTCCCTCGCCTCGGCGCGCCGCACCGTCACGCCCTGCTCGCCCATGACAGGCCCCCCGCGCGTTCTCCCCCGGCACCACACATGGTAGGGCCGCCTCGGGGGCGCGCAAGTGAAACTCCCCGCGACCTATCCGCGCGCTCGCGGGTACGTCCGCGTCCGGCCCGATCCTGAGTTCAGGGGAGGATGTTCCCGGGCGAGCTCAGGTGACGAGCAGGCTCCTCGTCGGGAACTGCGGGTCGCTCGTCAGGTTCACGCCGAGCCTGCGGAAGCCGGTCTCGTCGCCAGGGGTGGGGATGTGCGTCATGTGCGCCTCGCATCCGCGCAGGGCCTTGAGCTTCTCGATGGCGAGCTGCGCGGCGGGATTCGCGATCGCGCTCACGCCCAGGGCGATCAACGTCTCCTCCAGGTCGAGGCTCGCCGTCTTGCCGCCGAAGACGTCGCGCTTCAGGCCCGCGATGGACTCCGTGATCGAGGGCGTGAGGAGATGGATCTTGTCGGGGATGTCCGCGAGCTTCTTCACGGCGTTCAGGACGAGGCTCGAGGCCGCGTGCATGAGCGGCGAGTTCTTGCCGGTGACCACCGTCCCGTCCGGAAGCTCCAGGGCCGCGCCGCAGTGGATGCCTTCGCTGCCCTTCCCCTTCACCCTGGCCTCCTCGGCGGCCCTGCGGGCCGGGGATACGACGGGTCTGTCCTCGGGTTTGGCGTTGAGCTCCTTCATCAGGATCTCCGCGCGCTTCACGGTCTCGGCGTCCACCAGGCCCATGACGTACTCGTACTGGTACCGGAACCAGCGCCTGATCACCTCCTGCACGGCGGCCCGGCTCACGGCGGCGTCGTCGACGATCCCGAAGCCCGCCCTGTTGACGCCCATATCAGTGGGCGACCTGTAGCAGGCCGAGCTGCCCGAGATCCTCTCCAGGATCCTGCGCAGCACGGGGAAGATCTCCACGTCGCGGTTGTAGTTGACCGCGGTCTGGCCGTAGGCCTCGAGGTGGAACGGGTCGATCAGGTTGAAATCCCTGATGTCCGCCGTGGCGGCCTCGTAGGCGACGTTCACCGGATGCTTGAGCGGCAGGTTCCAGATCGGGAAGGTCTCGAACTTGGCGTAGCCCGCGCGCACGCCTCGCTTGTGCTCGTGGTAGAGCTGCGAGAGGCAGGTCGCGAGCTTCCCGCTGCACGGCCCGGGTCCCGTCACCACTACGAGGGGCTTCTTCGTCTCGATGAACTCGTTCGCGCCGAACCCCTCGTCGCTCACGATGGCGTCGACGTCGGTTGGGTAGCCGCGGGTGGGACGGTGTACGTGGACCCTGAGCCCGCGGCGTTCGAGCTTGCTCTTGAAGGCCACCGCTGCAGGCTGGTCCTGGAAGCGCGTGATGACCACCGCGAGTATGTCCAGCCCCCTGTCGCGCAGGTCGTCGACCAACTTCAGGACGTCCGAGTCGTAGGTGATCCCGAAGTCGGCCCTGACCTTCCTGCGCTCGATGTCGCCGGCGTATATGCAGAGCAGGATGTCCGCGTCCCCGCTCAGCTCCCCCAGGAGCCTGATCTTGACGTTGGGGTCGAATCCCGGAAGCACCCTGGCGGCGTGGTAGTCGAACAGGAGCTTCCCGCCGAACTCGAGGTAGAGCTTGTTCCCGAACCTGCCGACCCGCTCCAGGATCGCTGCCTTCTGCTCGGCCACGTAGCGGTCGTTGTCGAAACCGATCTTCGACGGCATGCAGACCTCCTCTTCAGGCCCCGAGCGTAACGCAAGGATACCTGCCTACCGGCCGCATGCAACCGCCGCCGGACGCCCCTCCAGACCCGGACCCTCGCGTGGCCGGATCGTCAGGTGACGGGCGGACCCGGCGCCGGTACCATGGGAGGCGCGGGAGGCGCCCATGCCCCTGGGTCCGGAAGAGCTCCAGTCCAGGCTCGAGTCCTGCCGCCAGGCCGTCGAGAAACTCTCCGGCGAGATCGGCAAGGTGGTGATCGGCCAGGGCGAGGCCGTGAGGCTCCTCCTCGCGGCGCTCATGGCCCGCTCGCACTGTCTCCTGGTCGGCGTGCCGGGGCTCGCGAAGACGCTCCTCGCGCGTTCGCTGGCCGAGACCCTCGACCTCACGTTCAAGCGCATACAGTTCACGCCGGACCTCCTGCCCTCGGACGTCACTGGCACCCACGTGATCGACGTCGACGAGAGGACCGGGAGGCGCGAGTACCGGTTCCTCGAGGGCCCGGTGTTCGCGAACGTGGTCCTCGCCGACGAGGTGAACCGGACGCCCCCGCGCACGCAGGCGGCGCTCCTGGAGGCGATGGAGGAGCGGCAGGTCTCCTGCGGGCGCGAGACGAGACCTCTCCCTGACCCGTTCTTCGTGATCGCGACGCAGAACCCGGTCGAGCAGGAGGGGACCTATCCGCTGCCCGAGGCGCAGCTCGACCGCTTCATGCTCAGCGTCCACCTGGACTACCCGCGCGAAGAGGAGGAGCCCGAGATCATCCGCACGGCGTCGCGCTCGAGGAGGGGGAGACTCTCGCCCGTGCTCTCATCCGACGAGGTGCGCTCGATGCAGGACCTGGTGGACGCGCTCCCCGCCTCAGACCGCGTGATCGAGTTCGCCGCGGAGCTCGTCCGCCGCACGCGGCCCGGTTGCGCGCGCGCGAGCGAGGGGGTTCGCGAGTACGTCCAGTGGGGCTCGGGCCCGAGGGGAGGGCTGTTCCTAGTCCGCGGCGCGAAGGCCCTGGCGGCGATGGACGGCCGGCCCTGCGCGTCGGTGCAGGACGTGCGCGAGCTCGCCGTGCCCGTCCTCAGGCACCGCATCTGGATGAACTTCCAGGCGGAGGGCGAGCGCTGGGACTCCGTCCGCGTGATCCGGACGGTGCTCGCCGAGATGGGCTAGCGGGCGGCGCGGCAGGCGCGTCGGGCGAGCGGTCAGCCCGCCGCCACCTTCATCTTCCTCGCGGTCTCGACGTGGATCTCCACGACGTCTTCCAGTCTCTCGGGGTAGCCTCCCCCGAGGACGACCGCGACCGCCGCGCCGGCGCCGCGCGCGGCCCCGAAGACGAGCTCGTCGCGCCGCGCGAGGCCCTGCTTGGTGAGCGCGAGGCCCCCGAGCCTGTCCCCGAGATAGGGGTCGGCGCCAGCCTGGTATATCACGAGGTCTGGCGAGAAACGCCGCAGGTGCTCCTGGAGCGCCCCTCCGAGGAGCCTGAGGTAGTCCTCGTCCCCGGTCCCGGACGGCAGGGCGATGTCGAGAGACGAGCGCTCCTTGCGCGGGTAGTTGTCCCGCTCGTGGATGTCGAGCGTGAAGACGCGCGCGTCGGAACGGAAGATGCGCGATGTCCCGTTCCCCTGGTGGACGTCGCAATCGACTATCATGACCCTCCGCGCGAGGCCCTCCTCGAGCACCGCCGCGGCCGCGACGGCAATGTCGTTCACGAAGCAGAAGCCCTCGCCGCGGTCGCTCGAGGCGTGATGGAAGCCCCCCGAGAGGTTCATCGCGCACCCGCGACCGTCGCTCAAGGCGAGCCGGCAGGCGAGGAGCGTGCCCCCGGTCGCGAGCTTCACCGCGCTCAGGACCTCCCGCGTCAAGGGGGCCTCGAAGACGGACTCCGCGCCCACCCCGACCTGCGCGAGCTCCTCGAGCTCGTCCAGGTACTCGGGCGAGTGTACGCGCTCGAGTTCTTCTCTCGTGGCCGGGAGGGGCTCGGCCAGCTCGCCGGTTCGCGCGATTCCCTCCGCTAGCAGGCGCTCGAACGTCCGCCTGTACTTCGCCACCGGGAAGATGTGGCCGCCCCAGGGAAGCGAGTAGCCCTCGGAGTAGACGAAGAAGCAGCCCACGCGAACCCCTCAGCCCTCCCGACGGAAACCGGCCTGCGAGGCTAGTCGGCAGGCCTATCCGAGTCCAGCGCGGCCTGCCCGCCCGTCGCTCCGCACGGGGCCGCCAGTGTACGGACCTCGGACACGAGTCCGGCCGAGCGTCCTGCGGCGACCGGCCTGCAAGACGCATCCGGCGGACAGGACACGCCCACGCTTCTGCCCTTGATCTATAGAGTTGCGTGTCGTATTAAGGACAACTTGCAGGTGTGGCGAATGGCCGCACATCTGTGGCGCAATGCCCTCGTGGAGGGACCGACAGACAGACACACGAGCGGTTCGCGCCGACGGAGCTCGAACGATTGCGCGGATATCCAGACTGCCAGAGGTTAGGCAGCCGGCGCCGGAAAGTGCGCGGCACAAGGCTTGCGCATGCATTGGCGAGGCTGGCGACAGAACGAGAGGCGTAGGCGTTCAGAACGGGGGGACGAGATGGACAGCAAGGCGATCGGTAGGAAGGTGAGCGCACTCAGGGAAAAGCTGGGCATGACCACGACCGAACTGGCCAAGAAAGTGAACATCTCCCAGGCGCAGATCTCGCGTCTGGAGAACGGAAAGCAGGGTTTTCGCGCGAACACGCTCCTGCGCATAGCCAAGGCGCTCGGAGTGCAGCCAGTCTACTTCTTCATGGAAGACGAGCCCGAGGGCGAGGTCCGCGAGGGCTCCCCCGTGTACGGCCTCCTGGCCGGAGGCGAGCTCGTCAAGGCCCTGAGGTCGGCCGAGTTCGTGCGCGTGGCGGAGAAGGTTGCCGAGGCGTTTCTCCACAACAAGGACGCCTTCGCGGCGATCCAGCTCGCTGTGAAGGCGATAGCGGGCGAGAAAAAGAACAAGTAACCTCGCCGACCGCTCGGGACAGGAGCAGCGGGGCGGCGGCCTTCAACGTACTCGGTGCAATGCGTAGCTCTGCGCGCCGCTCTTGATCACGTACTGCGTCGCGTGCGCGTAGGAGCCCCCCTGGGAGAGGTACTCCAACTTGATCTGCTTGATGGACTCTATGAGGAGGGGAGGCTCGAAGGACGCCGTCTCGTTCCCCACTATCTCCGTCTGAGGGCTCACGTACTCCTTGTCGTTGTGGTCCGTGAGGATGCACTTCACGTTGACCGCCGAGCCGAAGCCGACGTTGCGCACATCTATCCTCGTGCCGCGGCCCTGGTCGGTCGTGACCTCTTCGACGTGCACCACCTTGAGGAGCGGGGCGTTGTTGAGCTCCGTCTGGCGCTGCGCTATCTCGCCCCACCGGTGGATCTCGGCGGTGACGTTCTTCATCTCGCGCAGGATCAGGCGGCTCGCGGCGAGGTATCGCGCGCTCACGAGGAAAAGAACCACGAGCGCTATCGCCCCCAACACCCCGCACGAGACGAGCACCCATTCGCTCAGCGAGACGTTCCCTGACAACGCGGCCTGCTCGGCCAGTATACCCCAGACCACTGCGTCCTCCTCCGCGCGAGCCCTGACCGCCGGACCCGCGCCGCGCACCCGGAGCGGCCGCAGGTGATGCGGACCCTCGGCCTCGCGACGCTACCATCCCGCGCCGGGAGTCTACGCCCAATACCGGGTGCCGTGCAACTCTCTTTCCGGGCGTGAGGGGTCCGTCACGTCGAGAGCATCCTACGCACGATGCCCTCCACTGCCGCCAGGGCCTCGCCGACCTTCGAGGGATCCCTGCCGCCGGCCTGCGCCATGTCGTCCCTGCCGCCCCCGCCTCCGCCGACGACCGGCGCGAGCTCCTTCACGATGAGGCCGGCCTTCACACGCCTGGTCAGCTCCTTGGGGCCGACCCAGGCGGCGAGCGACACCTTCCCCCCGGCCGCGCCCGCGAGGACCAGGACCGAGCCCTTCTCCTTGGAGGCGAGCCTCGGCCTGATGACGTCGGCCGCCGCGCGCAGGTCGTCGGCGCCGGCCTCGCCCATATCGAGCGCGAGCACGACGACGCCGTCCACGTCCCTGGCCTGCGAGAGCAGCGAGTCGACGCCGCCTCCGGCGAGGGCCTTCCTCTTCGCGGCCTCGAGCTCCCGCTCGAGCCTGCGCACCCGTTCGGCCAGGGCGCGGACCCGCGAGGGCAGCTCGCCCGCGGGCGACTTGAGCTCGCGCGAGAGCTCGGCGAGGATGCGCTCGTCCGCCTTGACCGCTTCGCGCGCGCCGCGGCCAGTGAGGGCGGTGATGCGCCGGACGCCCGCCGCGACGGACTCCTCCGCGACGATCCTGAAGAGCCCTATCTCGCCCGTGCGGCGCAGGTGGGTCCCGCCGCAGAGCTCGCGCGAGAACTCCCCGACGGAGACCATCCGCACGCGCTCGCCGTACTTCTCGCCGAAGAGGGCCATCGCGCCGCGCGCGCGGGCCTCCTCGACCGTGGTCTCGACCGTGGCGACCGGCTCGTCGGCGAGGATGTGGTCGTTCACGCCCCGCTCGACGGCCTCCAGCTCCTCCGCGCTCAGGGCCGAGCCGTGCGAGAAGTCGAGCCTGAGCCGCCCGGGCTCCACGAGCGACCCGGCCTGCTCGACGTGGGTCCCGAGCAGCTCCCTGAGCTGGTGGTGGAGGATGTGCGTCGCCGTGTGGTTCCGCGCTATGTCGAGCCTGCGGGCGGCGTCCACCTTCGCGCGGACGCCCTGGCCGGTCCGCAGCTCGCCCCTCGTCATCCTGCCGAGGTGCAGGATGATCGCGCCGCTCCGCTGCGTGTCTTCCACGGCGAAGACCGCCCCGTCGGGGCCTTCGATGACGCCGGTGTCGCCGACCTGGCCGCCTGTCTCGCCGTAGAACGGCGTGGCGTCGAGGACCACCTGGCAGCGCTCGCCGCCTGGGGGCGCGTCGCAGGCGAGGCTCTCGACGACCTTTCCCGACTCCTTCTCGCCGCGGACGAGGGCGAGCACCACACAGTCCGCCGCGAGCGCCTCGTAGCCGAGGAAGCGCGTCTCCTTCGTGCGCTCCTTCACCGTCTTCATGAACTCGTAGCCGAAGATGTCCTCCGTGGTCCCCCCGCGCGAGCGCTCGCGGGCGCGCCCCATCTCGCGCGCGAAGCCCTCGCGGTCCAGGCCGACCCCGCGCTCGGCCAGGATCTCCTCGGTGAGCTCAACCGGGAAGCCGTAGGTGTCGTAGAGCATGAACGCCGAGGCCCCGTCGAGCGTGTCGCCCTTCGAGAGCCGCCCTGCGACCTTCTCGAGCTGCGCGAGGCCCGCCGAGAGGGTCTCGCCGAAGCGCTCCTCCTCGCCCTTCACGAAGGACGCGATCGCCTCGCGCCGCTCCTCGAGCTCGGGATACTGGTCGCCCATGATCGAGGCGACAGTCGGCACTAGCGAATACAGGAAGGGCCGCTCGACGCCGAGCCGTCGGCCATCGAGCACTGCGCGCCTGAGGAGGCGCCTCACGACGTACCCGCGCCCCTCGTTCGACGGAAGCGCGCCGTCCGAGATGGCGAAGGTCACCGCCCGCGCGTGGTCGGCGATGCGCCGGAGTCTCCGATCCGCGGCGGCGTCCGCCCCGTAGCTGCGGCCTGAGGCCTCCGCGGCCTGCCGCACGAGCGGCGCGAGGAGGTCGGTGTCGAAGTTGGACCTCACGCCCTGGAGCACCGCGGCGATGCGCTCCAGGCCCATGCCGGTGTCGATGTTCTTCGTCGCGAGCGGCCTGAGCTTCCCCGGCGCGTCGAGCTTCTCGAACTGCTGGAAGACCAGGTTCCAGATCTCGACGTATCGCCGGCAGTCGCAGGCGGGCGAGCAGTCCGCTCGGCCGCAGCCGTAGCGCTCGCCCCAATCGTAGAAGATCTCCGAGCAGGGGCCGCAGAGCGTGCCCTGCGGGGCCTGGGAGGGGGCGTCCGCGGGCCAGAAGTTGTCGTGTTCGCCGAAACGGTATATCCGCTCCCGCGGGACCTTGATCTCGTTCTCCCAGATGCTATAGGCCTCGTCGTCGTCCTCGTAGACCGAGACGAGGAGCCTCGACTCCGGGAGCCCGGCGACGCCCGTCACCCACTCCCAGGCCCAGTGGATCGCCTCCCTCTTGAAGTAGTCGCCGAACGAGAAGTTGCCCAGCATCTCGAAGAATGTGTGGTGCGCGGGGGTCCGTCCGACGTTGTCGATGTCGCCCGTGCGCAGGCACTTCTGCGAGGTCGCCGCCCGCTTGAACGGGAGCCTCCCGCGCCCCAGGAACATGTCCTTGAACTGGTTCATCCCTGCGCCCGTGAAGAGCAGGCTCGGGTCGCCCGTCGGCACGAGCGAGTCCGACGGGTGCACGGCGTGGCCGCGCGCCCTGAAGAACTCCAGGAACGCCTTCCTGATCTCGCCGCCTCGCATGGTGTTCAACGTTGCATCTCCTTGATGAGCGCGCCCCCGCAGCCGGGGAGAGCCGACCGCAGACTCTACCGGGGCCGCGTTCGGCCGGCAAGCCCGTGCCCTACCGCTCCAGTATCCTGTCCATGTCGGCGCTCGTCCGCTCGAGGAGCCCCTCGGAGGGCGGGAGCATCTCGGCGGTCAGGTAGCCGTCGTAGCCCGCCTCGCGGAGCGCGGACACCACCGCAGGCCAGTCGACATCGCCTGCGCCGAGGTCGCAGAAGGCGCCCATCGTCCCCCAGGCCGCGCCGCGCGCGAAGCCCTCGAAACCGGGGACCTTCGCCACGTCCGGCACGAAACGCCACTTGTGATCCTTGAGATGCACGCGCGCGATCCTGCGGCCCAGGATCCTGATCCACTGCTCCGGATAGCCGAACGGGATCACGTTGCCCGTGTCGAAGTAGCATTTCACCCACTTCGAGCGGAACTGGTCCACGAACCGCTTCATCTCGAGCGGCGAGAGGAGGAACTTGTTCCAGACGTTCTCGACGCAGATCGCCACCCGCTGTCGGCGCGCCTCGCCGAGGCATTCGCCGACGGACTCGCGCGCGCGGTCCCAGGCGACGTCGTAGCTCACGACCTCCGAGCCGGGGCTGAAGAAGACATCCACCGCCCCCGGGACCACCAGGATGGCGTCGGTCCCGAGCCACCTCGCTATGCGGAGCATGTTCTTCGTGTGCTCGATCGCCTTCGCGCGCACCTCGGGAGAGCCAGCGGTGAGCGGTACGCTCCAGTAGACGCCGGTCGCCAGGGAAGCGATCTCGACCCCTGCCTCTCGGGCCTCCTCGCGGATGCGCAGGCACTCCGCCTCGGTCGTGCCCGGAGAGATGACGCCCTCCGCCGCGTAGGCGCACTCGACCGCCTGGAAGCCGAGCTCTCGCGCGCGGGCGAAGACCGGCCCGTAGGGCGCTGTGTTCTCGAGCCCGCCCGGGAAGCTCCAGTAGCTCATGCTCTTTTTCATGGCTCCCCCGCTCCCAGTGCGATCCTACCCTTCCGGGAGGCCCCGGCAAGCCGCAGGCCGATCTCCTCAGGGTCGTTCGATTCTCCCCTAGGGGACCAGCTCGCATGCGCCGCGCTTGACGCTCGCGAATGGCTCGATACCGAGAGCGCAAGAGCCGTGCCGGTGACGGACGCCGGCACGGTTGTTGCGGCGAGTGCCGCGCCGCGCCGTCGGTCGCGCGCGGCGGACACGGTCGCATTGCGGCCGGAGTCTCGCGGGCGTGCGACGGCAACTTTGGAGGGAGGATCGACTCGCCTTGCGGCCGGCCTCATGCACTTGCGTCGGTGCGGGATGTGCGGTAGGATGCAAAAACCGTTCCGGAGAAACGATCCATGAAGCCCAACTTCAGGGCCCGCTGTGCGCGCGTGAACCGCCTGCTCGCGCGGGCGTACGGCGAACCCAAGTGGCCCGGCCCCCAGGATCCGCTCGAGGTCCTGGTGCGGACGGTTCTCTCTCAGAGCACGAATTCGGCCAACGCCGAGAGTTCATACCAGGCGCTCCGCAAGTCGTTCCCGACCTGGGACGCGGTGGCCGCGGCCCGGCCGGAGGCAGTCGCGCGTGCGCTGCGTTCGGGAGGGCTCGCCAACCAGAAGGCGAGGCATCTCGTCAAGATACTCCAGGATCTCAAGGCCGAGCACGGGGGGCTGTCGCTGGACTTCATCAAGACGATGAGCGTGCGCGAGGCGATGAGGGCATTGGAGTCTCTCGACGGCGTCGGCCCCAAGACCGCGGCCTGCGTCATCCTCTTCTCGCTCGGGCGGGAGATATGTCCCGTCGACACCCACATCCACCGGGTCCTCCAGCGCGTGGGGATCGTTCCGAACACTGCGACCGCGGAGGCGGCCTTCGAGATCCTCCAGCCGCTGGTGCCGGCGGGGCAGAGCTACGCCTTCCATCTCAACCTGATCCGCCTGGGGCGCGAGGTCTGCAAGGCGAGCCGGCCCCGGTGCGGGGCCTGCCCGGTGGAGACTGAATGCCGCTATCCCTCGAAGAACCTCCCCAGGTCGGAGCGCACTGCCTGAGGCGCGCGCGGGCCGGGCGCCCCTGGTGGGCGGCGGCCCTGGCCATCGCGGCGAGGTCGCTCCTGGCCGCGCTCGGTCAGGCGTCGGCGGGGTGCGGCGCGGCAGGGGCCGACCGGTCGCTGCGGGTGCCGCCGATCATCTGGTGGACGCGAGAGGCCAGCTCGGCGCGCGAGGTGCGGTCCTTCCTGCCACCGCTCTACAGACAGGTCCAGGACGACGAGGGGCGTAGTAGGTCCCTCAGTGTCCTCTGGCCGCTATACAGCTTCTCGCGCAGCTCCGAGCCTTCCGGCGCGGGGACCGAGTACTACGACCTACGTCTGAGCGTTCTGGGGCCGGTCTTTTCGATGCGCTCCGACAACTACGGCGAAGGGCGCCTGAGGGTGCAGTTCCTGTGGCCGCTCGGCTCCTGGTTCAGGGGCGAGACGAGCTCCCGCGGCGAGACGCGAAAGGTGCGGGCGTTCAGGTTCCTGCCGATCGTGCACTACGAGAGGAGCTGGCGCCGGGAGCCCTTTTCGCGCGGGATGTCGCTGCGGCTGGAGGAGAGCCCCGGGGCGCCGTCGGGCGCTCGGCTGGACGAGCGCGTGCATCTCAGGTTCCTCCACGTGGCCTTCGGTTACGATGCGGAGGCGGAGACCGGCACGCGACGGTGTTTCGTCCTGGGGGGCGCACCGGCTGCGGAAGACGGCACGCACGCCACGTTCGGGGCGATGGCCTTCGAGCGCGGGCCGGGAGAGGACTCCGAGCATCAGTTGTTCTGGCGTGCGTTGCTGATCAAGCGCTGGGGTTCGCGCCAAGGCATCCCGAGCGGGGGCGATCGACCCAGCGATCTCTGGCGCGCCCTGGGGCGCGCCTTCCGGGGCCCGCCGCGCACGCTCGTGAGGCTGGGGCCGGTCGCGAGCTGGGAGTCCGACCGCGAGGCCGATCGCTCGCGGCTGTCGCTCGTGGCGGGGCTATTCTCGATGGAGCGGGAGGGCTCATTCTACAGGGGGAGGGTGCTGTGGCTGGTGCCCTGGCGCTCGGGCGCGAGGTAGCTCGACACCGCCGCGCACGGGAGACGTATGCTGGGGCGATCTACTTCTCGCTAGCAGTCCTCGCTGCTGTGTGCGTCGATCGGGCGGCCTCCGCAGCGGCAGCGAGCCCGGGCCGGGCCTCCATGCTCGAGGCCGGGGAGGCCTACGCGGCCGGCGACGTCGCCGCGGCGCTCGGGAAACTGGGCGAGATCGTCAGTCGAGGCGGCAAGACGCTCTGGGAGCGCGAGGCCCTGTTCCTGCGCGCCAAGATCAGGGAGAAAGACTCGGCGAACCGCGACGGCGCGCTGCGCGATTTGAGGACGCTCTCGGTCAGGCATCCGGCGACTCCGGCTGCGGCGTTCGGGCAGTTCAGGATCGCACGCCTGTACGAGGAAGGAGGCGAGCTCCTGGAGGCGTATCGGGAGTACGTCCTCTGCGCGCGGCTGCGCCCGGTCTGGCGCGCGCAGCCGGAGGATGAGCCAGGGGGGCCGGGCGAGCTCCCGGCGCTCAGGCTCGTGCCGGAGGCGGCCGCCCGGCTCGTCGGGAGGGCGGCGCTCCGCGCGGCGCGACTCCTGCACGAGATCCCGGACGAGCCCTCCGGAGGGCGGGAGCTCCCGCCAGGGACCTTCGTCGTCCAGGGCGGGAGCGGCCTGGTGGCGATCCCAGCCGACCCCGCCGACAGGCCCGCCCCGCTCGACAGGGCGGACGTCTGGTACGTCGTCGCGCCGGGCGGCTCGAGGTTCGGCGAGGCCGCCCTGGAGCTCTCGGCTGCCGCGGACCCGATGGCCGCCGGGCCCCAGGCCGAGAAGCGATACAGCGCGGTGCTCGAGCCCCTTCCTCCGCGCGGCGGGCCGCCCCCCGCGCGGGGGCCTGCGCGGGTGCTCGCGCTGAGCGGTTCTTCGACCTCGACGGAGAAGCTCGAGCGCAGGATGGCGATCGACCCGCCGGCGGGCGTCCTGAGGCTCACGCTCTACAGGAACGGCTCGCGGGTGGCGAAGTGCGAGCTGCGCCTCCGTGCCGCGCCGGCGGGCGCGGAGACCCCGGCGCGGCCCCAGGCGCCGGACTCGGGCTTCGTCCCAGCGACGCCTGCGGTCGAGGCGGGCGCGGGCGGGCCCGCGCTTGCGCCGCTGCCCGCGGGGGGGCTGCTGCTCGTGTATCACTCGCCCGGGCCGGCCGGACCCGAGGAGCCGGACGAGGACGCGGACATCTTCGCCGCCTCCAGTCCCGACGGGCTCTCGTGGGAGCCCCCGCGGCGGCTCGCGGTCTCGTCGGCGGCGGACGACCTGGACCCTACGCTCGCGGTACTCGGCGACGGGCGGCTCCTCCTCGCCTGGACGAGCGACCGCCGCGGGGCCGGGACGAGCGACATCTACATCTCGGAGTCGCGCGACGCGCTCGTGTGGACGAGGCCCGTCAGGCTCGAGATCGCCCCGGGCAAGCTCGAGTCCATCGGCCCGCGTGCCTTGACGACTTTCCACGTCCCGGCGCTCCACGTCGACTCCGCTGCTCGCGTGAGGCTCTTCTTCGTGGCCAGGGGCCTGAGTGCGCGCGAGGAGCTGGCCGCCGCGGGGCTCTACGGCGTGGCCTCCGCGGACGGGCGGCTGTGGGGCGAGCCCTCGGCCCTGATCTCGACGCCGCAGGTCCACCTGGACCGCTGGAAGCCGGTCCCCCCGAGGGGCGAAGGCAAGGAGACGGTGTCGCACCTCTCGCGCCCCGCGGCAGTGGAGCTCGCGCCGGGGAGGATCGCAGTGCTCTGGCTCTCGAGCTGGGGCAGGGTGTTTCTCTCCACGCGCGAGGGCCCCGGCCGATGGGCCACGAGCGACCTGCGCGTCGCGGGCTCCGACGCCGCGACGGCCGCGAGGTGCGCAGGTCTCGTCGGACCGCTCGGCGGAGGGGGCGGCTTCGGGATATTGCTCTCGCGCAGGGATATCGGCGCGACGGCGCTCTGGCCCGTCCGCTCGCGGGGCAGGGAGCTCCTCGGTTGGCGCGCCCAGCCGCTCGCGCTAGGGCCTCTCGAGTTCGAGCCGGGCTCGCCCGCCTCGTCGGGGAGTCCGCCGGGAGGGTCGGGTTGGATCACGGCGTGGGTGGCGCTTCGCGCGGACGGTCCTTCGGGTGTATACGTCAGGAGGCTCGCCGAGCCTGGCCAGTAGCGCGGCGCCTGCGGTCGGACGGGCCGCGCCGGACGCAGTACGGCGGACGGCCCCTGCGCGGCCCGGCCGGAGCCTTGACGCCCGTGTCGTGTCGCCGACAATACGGCTCGCCCGTTTCGGTATCCCAGGAGGGAAGATGCCGTCGGCCGGTCCGCCATTCGAGCCGCGAGCGCGCAGCTCGCCGGGCCCGGCGTCGGGGACCGTTCCACGCCCGCCTCCGCCCGCCCGACCCCAGTCTGCGGGCCGGGGGCGGGGGCCGGAGGCGTGGTCGGCCCGCCGGCTGCGGCGCGGCGCCCTCCTCGCAGGAGGGCTCTGGGCCGCCGCGGCCCTCTGCGACGGGGCCTTGCTCGCGGTCTTCCTCCGGAGTCCTTCGGACGCTCATCTGGAGGAGACCGCGGCCAAGCCGGACGCCGGCCCGGCGTGCCTGGGAGACCTCGCGGGCCTGGAGGCCCCGGGAGAGCCTAGGCTCAAGCCTCCGCCAGGGACCGCGCCAGCCCAGGCGGTCCCCGAGTGGCGCCTGGGCTCGGACGCGCCGAAGGCGGCGCCAGTTCGGCGGGAGGAGCTGCCGGCCCTGATCCACGTGGTCTCGGCGGGCGACACGCTCATCGGCGTGGCGCGGGGGTATCTCGGTCCGGGGGCCGACTGGCGCGCCATCGCGGCGGAGAACTCCCTGGAGAGCCCGTATCTGCTCCAGGTCGGGAGGGAGCTGAGGATCCCCGCGATACGTGTCGCTCGGACGGCCGTCCGCGCGGAGCTCAGGCGTCCGGTCGAATCCACCGCCGAGCTGCGCCTGCGCGCCGCGCTCGAACCGGACGTGAACTCGCCGCCCGAAGGCGCGTTTGCACCTCCGGAGCCCGGCCTGAGGCTCGCGCACCCCTTGCGCGAGGCCTTTCCGTGGGGGCTGAACGCCCTCGCGGCGGCGGCCTTCGCGGCCGTCCTGCTCGCGGCGGGTCTGTGGGCGCTCTCGGGGCTCGAGGCGCGCGCGGACCTGCGCGGCGCGAGCGCTGCGCTCTTCGTCGGGGCGCTCGCATCCGCGGGGGCGCTCGCGGTCTGGTGGGCCCCGTCGGTGCTGATGGCCGCCTGGCTCTCGAGGTCGAAAGCGCTCCAGCTAGCCTGGGCGGCCGCCACCGGCGCTCTGTGCGGCGCGGCGGCGGGTCTCGGTGCGTGGCTCGGGCCGCTCGCGAGCGCAAAGGCGTCCGAGTCCCTCGGTAGGCGCTTCGGCGCCGCCGCGGCGGGAGGGGTCTCTGCGGCCGCGGCGCTCGCGTCCCTGGCGGGCTGGGCGGACGCGGCGTTCGAATCGCTCAGGTTGCCCGGCTAGCGGCCGCCGCTCGCATGGGCTCGATCGGAGGGACGGTCATGGCCGACCAGCCGCCGGCATCGCACGGCCCGGGCGGCCGGAGACCCAGGGGCCTCGCACGTGCGAGGCCGCTCAGTATCCCGGGCGCGAGGCGCGAGACGCTCCTCGTCCTTGCGCTCCTCGCCGGGAGCGGGGGCGCGGCCCTGCTCGTCCTCCGGGCGACCGCGCGCGAGCCTGTGGAGGGGGGCCGCGCGCGCGAGGCGCGGCGGCCGGGTAGCATCCTGCCGGACCGGATCCCCTACGCCGACCTCATCCGCGGCAAGGTGACCGAACTCGGCGGGGGGCGCATCGAGGTACTGTACGACTTCGAGCCGGTCCCGAAGATCGAGGGCCGGGGTCTCACCGACGTGGACCTCTACCCGCAGCTCGAGGACTGGAACCTGTCCCTGGCCGACTCCCGCACCAGGACCGGCGTCGTGCGGGGCGAGGGCAGGCTCGTCGGCGAGGCGCGGACGCGCCTCGCCTTCGCGGGGCCGGTCGAGGTCTCGCTCCAGCTCGAGATCGTCTCGGGTGCCGCGGCGATCCAGCTCGCCACGAACCGCTCGGGCGAGGGGTGCGAGGTGTTGATCGACGGCGCGAGCGGCCTCGGCCGCCTGCGCTCGAGGCTCGGCGAGGAACTGCGGGAGATCGAATGGGACTCGCTCGAGCTCTTCTCCGGGGGACCGCTCTTCGGACTCAGACTGGGCCTCTCCGCGACGCTCTCGGACGAGGAGCTCCGGGTCGAGCTCGCCGGCCGGTGGAGCGCGAGGGCGCGAGTCCCCCCGGGGATGGCCAGACGCGAGGGCAACATCGCACTCCGCTCCCCGGGTGGCCGCGTCCTCTGGGACGACGTGCGCATCAGGGGCGAGATGAGCCGCGAGTGGCTGGAGGACAGGCTCCATGCCGCGCTCGCCCTCCTCGGGGAGGACGAGTTCGAGCCCGACGACTCCTGGACGTACTCGCGCGAGCTCCTCGCCGATGGAACAGAGCAATCCCGCACGCTCTGCCCCGAGAACGACGCGGACTGGGTCTCGGTCGTCGCGCCCGGCTCAGGCGGGGCGGTCCTGGTCGAGACCGTGGGGCTCCACTTCGGCGTGAGGACCACGCTCGACATCTTCGAGGCCGACGGCAGGACCCCGATCGAGCCGCTCCCGACCGGTCGCGACTCCGAGGCGCAGGAGCCCGGCTCGGCGGCGGCGCTCGTGGCGGTCGACGGTCGCAGGGCCTTCTACGTCAGGATAAGCGAGGCGGAAGGCAGGCGCGGGACGTACCGCCTTCGCGCGAGGCCGGTCGACCACCTCCCGACCGCCTCCCGCGGCGACGGCGCATGGCCGGCGCGCCGGCCTACTCCCGCACGACCTGCGCCGCGCTGATGTCGGCGCGGCATACGTTCCCAGGCGTGATGAGCTGGACGAACTCGGCCGGGGGAGACTCGACCTCGACGAGCGCCGAGCCCGGTCCGCGCGTGTCGCGCGCGGCGACGACCCTCCCGCGAAGCTCCCCGAGGGCGGGCTTCTCTTGCACGAGGGGCCGGAGCGTCACGGACGAGCCCGCCTGCGGCGTGCGCGCCGAGCAGAGCTCGACCAGGAGCCCCGAGCCCTCGGCCTTCGCCCAGACGACGAGCCCATCGGCCGTCTCGCCGCCCAGGTTGACGCTCACCGGGACGGTGACTAGCACCCCTTCCCCTGGACCGGGGGGCGAGAGCGCCCGGATCGAGTAGATGCGCACGGTCCCGGTCTTCCCCTTCACGTCCACCTCGGGGAGCTGGACGGCGGCGACGTGCCTGGCGACCTCGCGGTACGTCGACTCGCCCACGAAGACCTGGCCGCGGCCCGCCTTCGACTCGATACGGCTCGCCAGGTTCACCGAGTCGCCGATCACCGTGAACTCGATCTTCTGGCTGCTGGAGCCGATGTTCCCGGCGACGAGGTCGCCCGTGTTCAGCCCTATTCCCATGCGGAGCGGGTTCCGCGCGAGATCGCCTCCCAGGGCCAGATTGAACGCGAAGAGCGCGTTCTGCATCTCGACGGCCGCGGCGACGGCCTCCAGGGACGGCGACTCCTTCTCGACCAGCACCCCCCAGAAGGCCATGATCGAATCGCCGCCGAACTTGTCGATCGTGCCGCCGCGGCGGAAGATGATCTCCTCCATCACGTGGAAGTAGCGGTTCAACCTGTCCACCACCTCGCTGGGCGGCAGGTTCTCCGACATTCTGGTGAAGCCGATGATGTCGGAGAAGAACGCCGTCCCCCTGCACGAGCGCCCCCCCACGTTGAGGTCGAGCTCGCCGCGCATGATCAGGTCGACCAGGTCCGGCGACAGATACCTCTGGAGACCGCTCCTGCGCTCCGCCTCGCGTTCGACCTGTTTGACGAGCTGCGCGTTCCTGATGGCGATCGCGACCTGCGGCGCGATCGACGTGAGGAGCTCGAGGTCCTGCTCCGTGAAGCCCTGGGAGCGGCTCGTCGTGTCGATGTGGATGAGTCCGAGGATATCGCCCCTTACGATGAGCGGCGCGGCCATCATCGAGCGTATCTGGAAGTTCACGATGCTCAGCCGGTCGGAGAAGCGCTCGTCGGAGAGGGCGTCGGAGGAGAGCACGGCCTTCCGCTTCGTCATGATCTCGTTCACGACTGCCGACGAGATGCGGATCTCCACGGCCTCGCCTGGCCTCGCTGCGCGGCTCCGGATGACCCTGGCCCTGAGGTCTTCCGTTCCCTCCTCCTTGAGCATCACGAACCCGCGGTCCGCCTGGGGGAATATCTGGAAGAGCTGGTTCATCACCTCTTCGAGAAGCTCCTGCAGGTCGTGGATGCTGACGAGGGAGTTCGCCACGGTCCAGATGGTGCGCAGGCTCTTGCGGGCGCGCTCGACTGCCTCCGTGGCGTTCACCGCGGACGGCGCCGCAATCGCAGGGCCCTCCGCGTCGAGCACCGCGTTCATGCTGGGGGCCGACGACCCAGCGACGTCGTCTGGGAGCATCGTCACCATCGAGCGCTTGAGCGCGGCCTGGAGCCCGGCGGCCGGCCTCAGGCCCGCGGGGGCGGGCGCATCCTCGCGGAACACGAAGCGCGTGTCGCAGATCGTGATCTCGTCCCCGTCCTTCAGGATCTGGCGGCTCACGGGCTGGTCGTTGACGAGCGTGCCATTGCGGCTGCCCAGGTCCTCCACGAAGTAATGCTCACCGACCTTCTCCAGGCGGGCATGTTTCCGGGAGGCGCGGCGATCGAAGATGATGACGTCGCACTCCTCGTGGCGGCCGAGGACGACGACATCCTTTAGGGGATAGGTGTTCCCGCGGTTCCCGCCTGAGGTAGCGACGAGCCTTGCCATGAGCCCTCCGCCATCGCGCAACCGAGTCCGATGCTATCCGCACCCTGGGGGGTGTCAAGGCGGGCCCTCCGAGGCGACGGGATCGCCGCATTCGCTATGGCGGCGCTGGCAGCAAACGCCCGGAGCCGCCCACGAGCGGCGCTTGCCCTCGCGGAAGCGCTGTTGTTCCCTCTGGACGCTCGCGAAAGGCGGCATTTCCGCAGAGGGGACTGAACGACCCCGGTGGAAGCCGTCCGCGCCGGGGCCAAAGCGGAGAACCGTCTCTCCCCGGCGCCAGGCCCATACTGCGGCCTATCTGCGGGTGATCTTGCCCCTGACGTCTTCGGCGATCCGCCCTACGGACCCGGACTCGGTCTCCCGGACGAGCTCGACCTTTCCGTCGCTGCGCAGGCGATAGGACTCGCCCGGCCCGCGAGGCACGGGGTAGTAGTGGCCGCGGATGTCCACGTACATGTCGTACCGCCCGACGAGCTTCGCCTCGGGCACACCGGGGGGCGGGTCATCGCTCCCGAACCGGACCGTCGGCCCGCGAGGGGTCTCCCAGAGCCGCGCGTCGCCCTCGGGGTTCCGGTACCCGACGAGAAGGCCCCCGTCCGGCGCCTTCAAATGGAGCTCGCCGTCGAGCGGCAGGTCGCGTCCGTCCACCACCTCGAACAGATCGCCGCCCAGGACGCGATAGCGTTTGCCCGTGCTCGTGATCGGGAAGACCGATGCGAAACCGTCGGGCGTGTGCGTCAGGATCAGTCTCCGCCAGTCCGCGTCCGGCGTGAACGCCGTCAGCTTGCTGTGCGACGTGTGGACGACGCTCTGCTCGAAGTCCGCGTCGTGTATGACCACCGCCCCGTCGAAGCAGCGCAGCGCCTCCTCGTAGCGTTCGCGGCTCCACACCCTCCCGATGAAACGATTGACGTCGTCCTTGACGAGATACGCCTCGAGGAATGCCTTGCTCGACGCCTCCGGCGGCGGCGGCTGCTCCGCCTCGACCAGCTCCAGCCACAGCTTCGGATCGTAGACGGTGTCCGAGCTGAACGCCGCCCGCTCCTCGCCGCGTTCGACGATGACCCCGATCGTAGGCGGCCCGTGCCAGGAGGCCGCCTTGACTGCGCGGAACAGGAGCCCGGACTCCGCGTCCACCAGGTCGTTCCTGTTCTGCTCGTAAAACACGCTTGCGGAGAAGGAGTAGTACGTCTCGGGCTCGACCCAGGCCCCTGTCTCTGGATCCCTGAACAGCATCCGCGGGCGGTTCGCGGAGGGGTTCACGAAGACCTTCGCGCGCTCGGGCGGCACGATCTCGTTGGTGGCCGTCTCGACCACGCGCCAGACGGTCCCGTCGCAGTCCGGGGAGCTCCGCGCCTCGATGCGGTAGCGCGCCCTGGGACCGATGAGCACGCGCTCGACGAACTTGTCGTACGGGACGTCGACCACGCGCCGGCTGTCGGGGGAGAGCGAACGCTCCAGGGCCCCGCGCGAGTTCTTCTCGAACTCTTCGTGGATCGGTTCGGAGGTGATCAGCCTGAGCCTCCTGGCGATGCCGGGATGGTAGTGCATATACAGGGCGAGGTCCGTGAACCAGCGCCTGTGATCCTCGTGCGAGTGCGTCGCCACGAGGCCCTTGAGCCGCACGATCCCTTCGTGCCCCAGGGCCAGGAACGGCGTCGCGCCGCAGTCGATCAGGTACTCGGACCTGTCGGCACGGATCAGGTACCCGACGCCCTTCCCCAGTGGGGTGAAGAGGCTCGAGTCCCCGATGACCTCGATCTCTATGCCCTGAGCCATGTCCTACCCGGCCTGCACTACGACCTGCGTGTCTCCCGTCAGGTCCACCGCGTGCAGCTCGCGCTCGAAGAAGAGCCTGACGAGCGAGGCGTCCAGTCTCCCCGCCGATGCGTCTTCCTCCATGATGGCCCGAGCCTTCTCGTGGGGAAGCGCTGGCTTGTAAGGCCTGTCCTGGGCGGTCAGAGCGTCGTAGATGTCCGCGACCTCGAGAATTCGCGCGTCTATGCCTATCGCGTCACCGGAGAGCCCCTCCGGGTAGCCGGAACCGTCGAGCTTCTCGTGGTGGAGATAAGCGATCTCGGGCACCCGCGCGAGCTCCTCCGGCCACGGGATCTTGGACAGGATGTTCCGGCTCCTCTCGGCGTGGCTCTTCATGTCCTGCCACTCGGCCGGCGTGAGGTTCCCCCGCCGGACCGAGAGGGCCTCTGCCTCCTGCGGGGTGAGGAGCCCTTGCTCCCGGAGCTCGCGAATCCCGGCGGCGTCCGCGTCGGAGAGGGGCGAGGGGGAGTTCGCGCGCCTGACGAGCTCGAGCGCCCTTTCCAGGCCGGGGGCGTCCCCGCGTTCGAGTGCGAGCCTTCGCATGCGCTCCGAGATCGCCTCCAGGCGGTCGTCGGAGAGCTTGTTGCGCTTGGCGAGCACGCTCTCGCGCACGCCGATCTTCCCGAAGTCGTGGAGGAGCGCCGCATACCTGAGCTGCCTGAGCCTGGCGCGCGTGAACTCGGCGAGCCCCTCCGCGTGGGCGGCCCGCGCGAGGTTGATGGCGTACTTCGCCACGCGCCTGGAGTGTCCCGCGGTGGCAGGGTCCCGCTCGTCGATCGCCGTCGACGACGAGCGCACGAAGGCCTCGAAGAGCCTCTCTATCGACTCGTAGAGCTGCGCGTTCTCGACGAACGCCGCGATGTGCGCTCCCAAGGCCGATAGCAGCTCCTCGTCCTCGGCGTCGAAGGGGCGACCTCCCGCCCTGTTCAGGGCCTGGATGACGCCCAGGACCCGGCCGCGCGCGTCCTTCATGGGCACGCACAGGACCGAGCGCGTCCGGTAGCCGGTCTTCAGGTCGAACTCGCGGTTGAAGCATTCGTCGGCGTAGGCGTCCGGGACGTTGACCGTCCTGCCCTCGCGGGCGCAGACGCCGGCCAGGCCCTTCGCCGCGGGGAACCGTATCTCCAGGGTGTCCAGGCCCTGCGCCACTTTGCTCCAGAGCTCGTCCTTCCCGCGGTCGTAAATGAACAGGCTCGAGCGGTCCGCCCGGGCCAGGCGCGTGCACACCTCCATGGCCCGCGTCAGGAGGACGTCGAGCTCGAGCTCGCCCGACAGCTCCTTGATAGCAGCCAGAAGCTCGCGAAGACGATCCGTGCCGCACTCGACCCCGGCGGCGGGGGCCGCGACGCCGAGACGCTCCGGTTCGCTCAAGTCGGGGTCTCCTCGGCCTCCAGCTCCGCGAGGAGCCTTTCCAGAAGCCCAGGCTCGGGATTCTCTATCGGAGCCCGGTAACCGGCCAGCCCCCCCACATAGGGACAGTCGGCGGGGAACACGCCCCGCGCTATGCCGTCTTCGACGCTCAGACAGTCCGGATTCACCTCGTGCCTTCTCTCGTAGACCCGGCAGAGGCGGCTGTCAAGATCCAGATAGTGGCAGGGGGTATCCGTGTAAATCACTATGTCGCCTACGAGGAGCTTGTGGAAGCAGCACCGGCCGCAGCGGCGACAGAGGGCCTCGCGGTCTGGGGACTCTCCGCCCGAACTGTGGGCAGGTCCTGCGCTTGAGCGAGGGCTCGCATCCGAACCTTCGCCGGCGGGTTCCGCCGCCGGAGCCGTGTCCGCCCCGCGGACGCGCTCGTCCACTGCGATCCCTCGGACCCTGCCCGGCCGCCCGCGCAGGGCCGGCGCCGGTGGACTCCCTGGCGGTGGCCCTCGCCGCCGGGCGGGTCGCGGCGGCGTTCCGCCGCTTCTCCCGGCCCCACGGACCACACGCCCCAAGGCGGAGGATACGTCCGCCCTGCGCTCAGTCAAGCAAGTCGACGTCCTGGCAGGCTGGGGCTTGACGACACTGTGCGCGGGGGGTAGTCTCAGCCACGCATATCGGGGCGTAGCTCAGCTTGGTTTAGAGCGCCTGGTTCGGGACCAGGAGGTCGGTGGTTCAAATCCACTCGCCCCGACCATCCTTCAAAAACGGCCGCTCTGCGAGGCAGTCGAACGGCTTTCTCCAAACCAGGTCTAGACTTGCGTCGCTCAGGAGGCGGTTCGAAGTCACGCAGTCGAGGATCTCGCGCCGGACAGCCGACTTCGAACCGCGCCATATGCTGGCCAGATTCCGGCCGAAATCGAAGACCGAGAGCGCAAGTTCCTGCGACGCCGGGTCGGCCGCCTCGGCCTCGTCGAGTTCGCGCGCGAGTTCCTCGGCCTCGCGCTTGAGTTCCGCCGACTTGGCGTTGAAGGCCGCCTCGTCTATCGCGCCCGCGAGGTATCCGTCGAGAAGCCGATCCTGCATCCTGTGCTGGTCCACCGCGCCTCGGCAGCATCCGAGAGCGGCAGAGAGCCCTTAGGCATACTCGGCAAGTATGCGCGGCCGGCAGGAGACGGACTCGCCCATCGCTCGCACGGGACGAGATGTCGCTTCCGCCCTCACCTGGGGCCTATGCAGTAGAGGTACTGGCTACTGCGGAAGTAGATGCGGTCTCCGTCGAAGAAGAAGTTGCTCTGGCTCTCGATCTGGCTGCCGGCGTCGTCCAGTTCCACGAGCATGTTCTTCGCCACCTCCTTGTACTTCGTGCCCGGTTCGATGACTAGAGTCTGCGCCTGGTCGTCCCTGATGAAGACGTACTTCCCCCCGAGGCACGGACTGCTGCATATTCCGACCTTGAAGACCCATGTGAGCCTCGGGTTGAGGGCCTCCAGGGCCTGCGTGTAAGCGATCTTGCCCGTCGAGGCGTCCACGACGACCAGCCCGCCGCCCTCGCTGACAACGTAGACGAGCCCGTCCGCGTACAGCGGCGAGGCGATGATCGTGTTCGTGTACGTGCCCGGGAGCTTGAGCCCCAGGTCGTCCCAGGATTTCCTGCAGATCGTCTCGGGCTTGACGGAATCGGCCGCGGCCGCGGGAAGCCTGTGCACATGGAAGTAGTCCTCGGCCACGCCGCCGAAGAGGTCCCCGACCACGAACAGGGTCGAGCTGCCGCTCCGAAAGTCGGCCTTCCAGAGCAGCCGCCCGTCAGAGGCCCTGTGGATGCCGGACTGGGGGACGAGCGCCGCGATCAGGTCGCCAATGCGAACAGGCACGGTGCTGGCCCCAATGCTGCCGCCGACCTTCTCGGTCCACGCGATCTTGCCTGTCTTCTTGTCGAAGCCGAACAGCTTCTCGCCGGTCTTGTAGACGAGGTAGTCGCCGCACAGCGCAGGCGAGCAGTGGGTGCCATGCTCCCCTATGCCGGTCTGGCCGCAGAAATGGCTCCAGACGCGCCTGCCGTCCAGGGTGAAGCAAGCCACCACGTTCGCGCCTAACCCCTTGTTCCCGCCGAAGAACGCGGCGTAGACGCGCTCGCCGTCGCTCGTCGGCGTGGGGGTCGCCCAGCCGGCGTCGTTGTACCAGGCGAGGAACTTCCTGTCGGCCTTGGCCATCGCGTCCCTTATGGCGCCCTCCAACTTGACCTTCTCCTCTATCTTCTTCCTGGCCGGGTTCTCCGCCGCCTTGCCGGAGGCCAGCGCAGCGTTAATGTCGGACACCAATTGGTCGACCATCGAGTCGAGCTGCTTCACCTTGGGCTCGAGATCGGTGAACTTGGCCCGGTCTTCGTCGCTCGCAGCGTGGTAGTAGGTTGTGCTTTTCATCCAGAGGATCCTGCCGTCGGCCTTGTTGACGCAGACAAGGGTTCCTTCGTCGGCTCCCACGAAGATCCGATCGCCCACGACGATCGGCGAGCACCAGCTGGGGCCTGGCATGGGAGTCATCCATACGATGTTCCTGGTCTCATACTCTACCGGCGGGGCTGGCGACACGCACGCGGTGAGGTGCCACGCCCGCTTCGACGAGACGCACTTGACCAGCAGCCTGTTCCAACCGGCCTTGACCTCCACCTGCGGGGACGGCTCCCACTGGCCCGGGATCTTCACCGGCGCCCCGTTGAACCACGCCTTCAGGGACCCGGAACCCTCTATGCGGAGTCTGACCTTGCCGTCGGCGCCCGAATAGATGTACGTGTGGGCATACGCGAGCAGCGGCTCCAGGGTCCCCGGGTGATTCTGCCATTCCTGCTTGTCGGCCTTGCCGTGGGCGAGCGCGAGGTCCAGGACGAGCCTGCCCCAGCTCTGGCTCTGGTTCGTGACGGAGATCGCCGCTGGCCTCCACTCGACCGGGCCGAGCTTTGTCGCCTACCGTCGGCTGCGCGGACGTCTCGTCCTTCAGCAATGGCTTCTCGAGGCCAGGGGGACACGGGACCGAAACCCCCGAGGAGCTCTGCCGCCCGGCCGATCGGCGGCCCCGCCGAGATCGCCCCGGGTCAAGGACCGGGTTGTTCTCCCTCCCCGACTGCCGCGGCGCAGGCCGCGGCGACCGCCGCGCCCGGCGCCGCCGTCGTCACGGCCCGCCGATGCAGTAGAGGTACTCTGCGCCGCGATAGTAGATCCGCTTCCCCTCGAAGACCGGCGTGCCAATGGTCTGCTCCTGCCTGCGGCCCTCGAGCATGTGCACGATCTGGTTCCTGCCCACCTGCACGAACCGCTCGCCGGGCTTGATGATGATCCAGTTGCCCGAGTTGTCGAGCAGGTAGGGGTCCCCGAGTGGGGCCCTGGGGTCGGACCTCCCCTTCGCACCCCGCACCTCGCCGGAGGACGACCCGGCAAGAAGTCCGAGCACGCCGACGAACGCAATGGCGACGCGCATCTTCGCTTCCCCCCTATGGTTTCGCATCGAAGCGCACGACCGACATCGGCGGGAGGTCCACAACGATGGCGTTCCCGCCGACGGTTCTCTCCGGCTGCCGCCCTATGCAGAACCTGTCGGCAGCGCTGTACTCGTAGAGGACGACCTTCTGCTCGGGAAGGCGCCGGTTCAGGTTGAGCTTCACCTTGGCGCCCTTCGCGGCTCGCTTGTTGACGAGGATGAACGTCAGCCTGCCGCTGGCCGAGTCCCTGGCGGCGTGGACGGAGACGTCATCCGGCGCCGAGACGGACACCCCCAGGTATCTGTCGCCGAACTCCGTGTGCTTGCCGTCCGGGTTCCGGAACATCTTGAACGCGAAGTACTGGGGGCTGTTGACGTGGGGAAATAGCCACAGGTACGCGAAGGCGACCCCTTCGCGCGCGAATACGCCCAGGAGCTCCGCCTGCGCGACTCCGCCGGAGACATCCCTCTCGCCGCCGAAGTTGTATTCGCCGATCGCGAGCTGCATCCCAGGGTTGCACTCGGCGATCCACTCCTTCATGAGCCGGACGAGCCTGATCACCTTCCCGGTCTCGGCGCCCATCCACGACGGGTCCTTCCACGACGGGTCCCAGAGCACCCGGGTCTCCTGCACCCTCGCCTCCATGACCTTGGGGTCGCCTGGCGTGCCGGACATGTATATCCCTGTCTGGGGATAGAAGTGGACGTCGAGGATGTCGCAGAGCCGGACCCCGGTCTCCCTCTCGTGCTCTCTCAGCCTCGTGAGAAGCCACTTGATTACGGGGACCTTCCCGTGGGCAGTGAAGTCTGGCGGGGCGTCCCAGGTGCCCTCGCCCCGGCTCACGAGCTGGGCGTCGAGACCGGAATAGAAGTACGCGGTCCAGCCCCAGGAGGTGCCGCAGGCTATCTTCACGCTGGGGTCGATCCTCTTGTAGAGCGAGGCGTAGGTCCTGGTCCTCTCCCAGAGTTCGTCGTAAGAACAGCCGGCAGGGCGCATGCCGCGGTGGGTGCTGTGCCAGAGGAACGGTTCGTTGTCGAGGGCCACGTACTTCACCCCGCCCTTCTCGGCGGTGCCGTATCCCATCTTCTCTATCAGAAAGCGCAGGAACTCCGTCTGCTCCTCCGGCGTCATCTCCACGGAGGTGTCGTCGGGGTTCGGCTCTATGTCCCTGAGGACGGGGCGGCCATCTCTGTCCTTCTTGTACTGCCCGTCGTCGCCCTTCACGAACTGTCGGCCGTTCCCCGCGTGCGGCAGCCGGTCCGTCGGCTGGACCTTGCCGGCCCAGCTCTCCTGATCCGGATACCTGCGGACATCGAACGCGACGGAAACGCCGTCCTTCGCGACGCGACCCATCATGGGGATCGTGAGATAGGTCTCCAGGCCGTGCTCCTTGTTCTCGCGGTGGAACGTGGCGAGCCAGGTCTTCTCCGGCGGGGTCTCGAGGCCGTCGTTCTGGTAGTACCAGTCGCTGCCCTTGGACGAGAAGCCTTTCCTCCAGTTGAATGGCGTGACCGGGTTCCCCCCGGCGCGCATGGTCGTGAGCCCGGCCTCGACAGCGACCTTCCTGTCGCCCATCGAGGCCCCATAGATGAAGGGGCTGATGGGCGTTCCCGTTGAGAGCAGATCGGCGGTCGCCGTCACTTCGGGCGCGTCCTTCCCGAGCGGAGCAGCCTCGCGCTCTTCCGGCTCGGTCACCCACACTGAGTGCGGTCTGACCAGCCGGTTGTCGAAGCCGATCTGGTCGATGTAGATGCTGCACCTGCCGGGCCCCGGGGCCCAGGTGTCGAAGTTGATCCCCCAGGCCTTCGAGGCGTCGAACTTGATCCCGGGCTTCGCCAGGAGGTCGACGAGCGGGATCACCACCTCGTGCCACTGGCCGTCGGTGAGGTCCGCGTCAGCGGGCACGACGTAGTCGGACGCCGGAACCGCGGCCGTACCCCCGCCGGCCTTGGCGTGCGTCGAACAGTTGAGCGCGACGTTGAACCCGCGCTTGATCTCTCCTTCGATCTTCACCCAGAAAGAAAGATTGCGGTACGCCCTGATGTCCGTGCCCGAACCCTCCGGGTACCAGCCGTGCCAGTTCCACCCGCCGCCCATCCAGCCGCCGGGGACGTCGCAGCGGAGCTCGAGCGCCACGTTGCCTTCGTGCACCTCCTCGTTCTGGGGCTTGAGCGAGTTGAACCCTTCCTGCGGCGCCACCCAACCGCCCCCGTGGGCGAACTTGTCGCCGTCCCAGACGATCATGCGCTCGGCCGCGCCCGAGAGCTTGAATCTGACGCTCGTGCTCCCGACCCGCCCCGAATCGTCCTCCGCTATGATGCCCACCGTCTTGTCGCCGGGCCGGGCCCCTCGGCCGACCGTGGCGCTATTGGCGTATACCCTGTCGCCGGGCTCGCCGTCGCCGTGCCTGCCGTCGTCGAATAGCTCCAGCTCGCCGCGGCCGAGCCCTGCGAGGTACGCATAGACCTTCCTCACGGCGCCCGACCTGGCCGAGGCCATGACGCTGATCCTGATCGGCGTGCGGAGGTCGCCTTCGGCCAGGCTCACGGGGGTCGCCCTGGCATCCGCGAGGTCCGGGCCCCTCTTCGTCTTCATGATCTCGCCCCTGTAGAGGCCCGCCTTGCCCAGGCCCAGGAAGAATATCCGCTGGCCCGGCGCCGACGCCCAGCACGTGGCCATCCGCACGTGGGCGAAGGGATCGACGCTGTTCTGGATCGTGATATGAGGCCTCAAGTTCGGCGGCACCAGGTCGATCAGCGCCCCGGTCACGTCCTCCCAGGAGTTGGCGAAGTCGTAGCTGGCGACCACCGCGAGGAGCCTGGCGTTCTCGCCCCGGATGGCCTCGCGGTCCTCGCGGAAGAGCGTCGTGCCGATGGAGCCCACGACCCTGGCGTGGCGCTCCATCGCGTAGGTCCATGTCCTCCCGCCGTCCACGCTCTTATTCGTCCCGTGGTGGCTCGACGCGAAGAAGCACTCGCCCACCTGGACCACCGGGAGAGGCCCCGTGAAGTAGTCCGCCCTCCCCGAGGCGGCCGCCCAGGTCCTGCCGCCGTCCTCGGTGAAGACCACACCTCCGCCCTCGCCGCGCCCGGCGACCAACCAGCGGGCATCGTCTATGACGAAGGGTATCTGCCCCCTGATGGTGCGGCCCAGGGCCCCTGTCGACCAAGAGGCGCCTCCGTCTCTGCTGAACGAGATCGCCGCGCCCTCCCTGTGCCCGACCAGGACTAGCTCGGGGAACGCCTCCGAGAGGGTCACCCACTCGACGTCGTCCGAGGCGAGCCCGGAGTCCTTGCCGGCCAGCCGCGACCATGTCGCCCCCCCGTCGGTGCTGCGCCAGAGCCCGGCACCTGGCGACGCACACGCGAGGTACACGATGTTCCCATTGGAGGGGCTCACAGCTACCGAATAGGGCTTCGCCAGGCACGGGGAGTCGCCCTGGAGCCTGGTCCATCCGAGTCCGCGGTCGGTCGACTTCCACAGGCCCGTGCCATCGACTATCGCGTACGCTATGAGCGGCTCGCCGCCGACAGAGACCTCGACGACCCCCGAGCCGCTCCCCAGGTCGAGCCCCCCGTTCGCCGGTGTCCATTTCACGTAGGCACCCTGCGCGCCGACGGCCGCGAGCGACGCCCAGATCGCCGCCAGGGTTTCGAGAAGCCCGGGTATCCTGGCGGCGCCGACCCGGCATGAGCGTCCGGCGAGAAGCGGTGCGGTGCGCATGATACGCTCCCCCTTCTTCATGCATCCGACTACGGAGTCCCGGGCGCGACCCGGCCCGCTGACTCCCGCACATCCGCGGCGGCGGTCGCCCGCCGTATACCCGGCTCTCCAGCGAGCGCTGCGGACGGGATCGGGGTCTTCCCTTCAGCGCTCGTACCTGTACGCCGGCTGGCCCATCTTGGCCGCATAGAACGTGTCCCCGATGGGGTCCCACGCGAAGTTGCCGAACCAGTCGATTTCCTTGATCGGAGGGAGCGGTGCGGCGACTCTCCACGTCGCGCCGCCGTCGGTGGTCTCGCTCATGCCCTGGGGGCCGACCACGACCATGTGCTTCTCGGTCCTGCCGAAGAAAGGGCCCATGACCGCGTTCACCGGGGACCCGAGGATCTGCCAGGTCTTGCCCTTGTCGCGGCTTGCGAGCACGCCGCGGTCGGTCGCCCAGTACACGATCCCCTTGAACACAACGGCCACGCGGCCCTTCGGGTTGACGTCCGAGACCTTTTCCCATGTGGCAGCGCCGTCGGTGCTCCGCTCTATCCCGTTGCCCCTGGAAAGGAGGAGCACGTCAGGCCCAGCCACGCCGAGGCCCGAGACCCTGTTGTCCTTCTCCACCATCTTCCACGACTTGGCCCCGTCGGTGCTGAGATAGAACTCGCCGCCGCTCTCGTGTCTGAACGCGAAGATGGTCTTGGGCGAGGCGCTCGTCCAGTCCACAGCGCCGAAGTCCCAGCCGCGGCCCATGCCGGCGAAGGGCTGCCAAGTCCTGCCGCCGTCGAGGGTCCAAGCGCTCGCTCCATCGAGCATGAAGCACGCGAGCCTTCCCCCTTCGGGGTCCGCGTTGAACGTCCATCCGGTCTCGGCCCTTCCGGAGACCGCCCCGCGGTCGTAGCGCTCGTAGGTCTCCCCGGAGTCTGTGCTCCTCCAGAGCCCCAGCCCCGGGATGCAGAGGAACATCTCGCCCGAGACTCGGTCCACGACGACGCCCGTGGTCTTCCCCGGCCAGGCGGGGGCCGTCGAAGGCGAGCAGTGTCGACCTGTTGTTGTTCTGATCGCAGAGCAGGATCACCGAGTCGCCATGCACGAAGGGGCTCGAGCCCATCGCCACATCGAACGCGCGCTTTTCCAGCACGTTGCGCCAGAGGAGCTTTCCCTGGAAGTCGAGCCCCACTACCACTGCCGAGCCGAAGGCGGCGTACACGCGCTCGCCGTCGGTGCACGGAGACGGCGCGCCGTAACCGCCGCGGAGGTCGCTGAGCTTGAGCGGCCCCGGCTCGATCGCTGTATCCCAGAGCAGCCTGCCGCTATCGGCATCGAAGCAGAGGACGCGGTGCTCCAGGGGCTCGTGGAGCGCCGAGGTGAGGAAGACGCGGCCCTCCCACACGACAGGGGAAGAATAAGGATTGTGGGCCCGCGGGAGTCTGGTCTTCCAGAGGATGTTCTTGCCCTCGCCCCATGTCGTGGGGAGACCTCGTTCGGATGTCAGGCCGTCGCCAGCCGGGCCTCGAAAACGGGGCCAGTTGCCGCCCCCGGCGCGCCTCGATGGCGGGCGCTCCGAGGCCGCTGACGCGCGGGCGCGCCCCCCTTGGCCGCTGGACCCGTTCACCGCACCGTTCCTGGCCGCACCTCCCACGAGGTGTCCCGATGCCGTCGGAGCCCGGGCCGTGCGCTTCTCCTGTGCGAGCTCGGTCACCGCTTTCTCGAGCCAGGAAGGGAGCCTGGAGCCCGCCTGAGCTGCAGCCCCGAGCTCCTGTTCGGCGAGGCCCCAGAGGCCGCTCCAGTGCGCGTATGCCACTCTGGCGAGCCACACGCGCGAGGCATCGTCGCCGGAGCGTGCGCCGAGCCCAGCGGCAGCACCTGCGAGGAAAGACTGGCGCTTCTCGGCGGACAGGCTCGTCCAGGGGAGCACGCCTTCCGCCTCGAGGCGATCGGAGACCGAGGGCGGCCCTGCGCTCAGCCCTTCATCCCGGTGAGCGTCACGCCCTGGATGAAGTACCTCTGCGCGAAGAAGAAGATGACGATCACCGGCACCGTCATCAGAAGCGACGCCGCCATCGTGAGAGCGGGGTTGTTGCCCACCTGCACGCTGAAGGCGTACAGGCCGAAGGCGAGCGGGTACAGCCTCTGGTCCGAGAGGTACACGAGCGGCCCCATGAAGTCGTTCCAGGCCCCCATGAACGTGAAGATCGCTATCGCCGCCAGGCTGGGGCCTATCAGCGGCAATATGATATGCCAGTATATCCGCAAGAAACCGCAGCCGTCTATGCGCGCGGCGTCCTCCAGGTCGCGCGGGATGCCCTTCATGAACTGCCTGAGCAGAAATATGAAGAAGGCGTTCCCGAAGGCCGAGCCGAGCCAGAGCGGCGTCAGCGTGTCGTAGGCCCCGAGGTGTTTCCAGATCAGGAAGTGAGGGATCATCGTCACCTGGCCCGGGACCATCATGGTCGCGAGCATCAGGAGGAACGCGAACTCCCTCCCCGGCCAGTTGAGCCTCGCGAACGAGTACGCGACGAGCGAGGAGGCGAACACCGTCAGCAGCACGTTCGCCACGACCAGGAACAGGCTCACCCTCACGTAGCGCCAGAACGGTATGTGATCGAGCACCCTCCTGTAGTTGAGCAAGAGCTTGTTCGCCCAGGCCCCGGCGCGGCCGCAGCGCCTGAGCTCGAAGGTAAGCCTGACGGTGCGCTCGCCGGTCACGTCGCTGTGCCTGCCCTCGTCCTCGCGGAGGAGCGTCCAGGTCCGGATCTTCGTCGAGCGGTCGTCGGGCCCCGGCCACTGCCAGGTGGCCGTGGTCCACTCGAAGTTGGCGATCGGCACCGGCCGCTCGGCGACGTAGCGCACCCCGAGCCGCTCCAGCGCGAAGTGGAGTTCGTGCCACGTGTCGTCGGGCCGCAGGTAGAGCTGCACGCGCTGGAGCGAGGCCGCATCGAACGGGAGCTCGAACGTCCCGGAGAGCACCACCCTGTCGCCGCGCGAGAAGTCGTAGGACAGTGCGGCGTACTCCATTCCCAGCTCGGAGCGGTCCGAGAGCGCCCCGGTCTCGGGCGTGAGATTCTCGAGTCTCCGGCTCGGCGCGATATCCTTGAGCAGGATACACTCCTCGAGCGACCGGCTCCTCACAAGGATCGACCCGAGCCCCAGGCGCCTGTGGACGCAGGCGAAGACGGCCTCCACCATCTCGCGCGTCACGTGCTCGCCCGCGGCCGCGACGACGCCCTCGAGCGCGCCCTCCCAGACCGCCTTCGGAAGCCGCCTGGAGAGCCTGTCGTAGAGGCCGCGCGCGATCGCGTCCCAGGCGACCTCGCGGTTCAGGTCGGCCGGAGGTTCGAAGCCCGTGGCCTCGGCGAGCGCCCTCAGGCGCGGCAGGAGCTCACCGAGCCGCTCGCCCTCCACGTCCGAGAAATACGTCTCGTCGACATAGGGGCTTTTCGTCCTAGGTATGGGGGCCGATGGGAAAATCTTCAGGTCCTTCGTGAAGAGCTCCCTGTCGACCTTGACGCTGGTCGTGGCCATCCAGAGGAAGGGCACCGAGAAGACCGCCGCCCCCGTCACGAGGAGCGCGTACACTGGCACCCGCCAGGCGGCTTCGCGCCAGCTCATCCGCTACTCCGACTCGTAGTAGACCCAGCGGCTCGAGAGCCGCATCTGGACTATCGTCAGGACCAGCACTATCAGGAAGAGCACCCACGCCATCGCCGAGGCGTACCCCATGTGGCCGTAGCGGAAGGCGTTGTTGAAGAGGTGGTAGACGTAGAAGAGCGTGGAGTCGGCCGGCCCTCCCTGGGTCATGATGAAGGCCGAGCCGAAGATCTGGAACGTCCCGATGAGCCCCATCACCAGATTGAAGAAGATATATGGCGAGAGCTGCGGGATCGTGATGTACCAGAAGCGCTGCCAGGCGTTCGCGCCGTCGACGCTCGCGGCCTCATAGAGCTGCGGGCTGATCCCCTTGAGGCCCGCGAGCCATATGATCATCCCGCCCCCGGCGCCCCAGAGGCCCATGAGGATCAGCGAGGGCTTGCTCCAGTTCGCGTCCTGGAGCCACATGGGCCCCTCGATCCCGACCAGGGCCAGGAGCCTGTTCACGAGCCCGCCCTGCGGGTTGAATATCCATATCCAGAGGATGCTCGCGGCGACCATCGGCACTATCGCCGGCAGATAGAAGAAGGTGCGCCATACGGATATGCCGCGAATCTTCAGGTTCAGGAGGAGCGCGACGGCGAGGCTCACGGCCATCCCCAGCGGCACGCCTATCACCATGTAGGCCGTGTTCCAGAGCGAGATGGGAAACTTCTCGTCCTGCGTGAACATCCACGAGTAGTTCTCGAGCCCCGTGAACCGCGGCGGGTTCAGGATGTCGTAGTCGCAGAAGCTCATGAGTATCGAGAAGAGCATCGGTCCCCCGCCGAACACCGCGAAACCGACCAGCCACGGGAGGGCGCAGACGAGCCCCTCGTACCACTGTCTGCGGAAGTAGCCGCCCTTCGAGCCCTCGATGACGCCCTCGGCGGACCGACCGGAGAGCCTGAAGAGGCTTATCACCCTCCTCCGGAATCCTTCGCGCGTGTCCCAGAGGAAGACAGCGATCGCGAGCCCCGCGAGCAGGAGGGGATATGCCACGAAGAACCAGGTCCATCCGACCGGCCTCCCCGCGGCAGGCCTGAAGAAACGGTCGAGGTCCTTCTGCACGACCTTCGTCCCCTCGTCGAGGGCCTGCTTCGGGCTCTTCGTGTGGTACAGGGCCTCCTGCATCCTGCTCACGTGCTCGTTCCAGAGCCTCTGGCCGACGGGCGTCACCGGCCTGTACCGCGCGACGGGGAGGAGATCGTTGAAGACCCGGCAGCCGTCCTTGTACTTCTGCGGGATCAGGGGGTTCGAGAAGACGTACTTCTCGAACGCGCGCTCGTTCAGGTCCTTGAGCGGGAGCTGCCCTGGGATGAAAAGCCTCCCCTGCGACTCGCAGACCGCGCGGTCGGTCTCCAGGCGTATCAGGAGCGCCTTCTCGCTCATCATGAACCGGATGAACTCCCAGGCGGCCTCTTTGTTGCGCGCGGCGACGGGTATCGCGTAGGCCCAGCCGCCGTTCCAGGAGACGGTCTTGCGGCCGCGGGCGATCTCGCGCTTCGGGAGGGGCGGCCCGGCGACGCCGAAGTCCAGGTCCCTGCCCCAGTAGGCCAGGCCCGACATCTGCCAGGAGCCGTCGATCTTCAAGGCGATCTTGCCCTGGACGAAGGGGTCCAGGGCCCCGCCCTGGAAGCCCGCCTGGAAGGCGTCCACGCGCGCGTAGCCGCCGAGGGCGTCGTAGATGTCGCGCATGTACTCCAGGGCCTCTACGATGCGGGGGTCGTTGAGCGTGCACGTGCGGCCGTCCGCGCTCATGAACTCCCCGCCGTTCATCCAGCCGTAGATGTAGAGCCAGCTATTGCCGTAGTTGGGCGCGAAGCCGACCACCCTGAGCTGCGCGCCCTCCGAGTCGTAGAGCTTGCGGAGCTCTTCCATGTACCTGGCGAGCTCGCCCCGGTCGCGCGGACCGCGAGCCTCGCCCCGGCCGTCCACGAGGCCGGCCCGTCTGAGGAGTTCGGCGCCGGAGATCCTCCTCTTCGCCGAGTCCTCCCATTCGGTGAGCTTGATCGCGTACTCGAAGAGCTCGTCCCAGTCTGCGGGAGGTCTCGCCTCGCCGCGCTCGTCCACGAGACCCGCGCGGAGCAGGAGGTCCTTGTTGTAGATGAGGGCCCTGTCGTCGACGCAGTTCGGTATGCCGTAGACCTTCCCCTGGTACTGGGCCTCGTCCCAGCAGGAGGCGTAGAAGGCGTCGGGGCGGATGGCGTCAGGCCTCAGCGCCTTGAGGTCCCTCTCGATGTACGGGTCGAGCGGTTCGAAGGCACCCCGTGCGGCCCACTCGGCGACGGCGAACCTGTCGAACCAGATCACGTCGGGCGACATGCCTCCGGCCACGCTCACCAAGAAGCGCGTGGGGTCCGCCACTTGGTCGCGCGCAGCGTTCTGGCCGGAGATCACCCTGTAGACCGGCCGCGAGGGGTCGCGAGCGGCCTCCTCCTCCGAGAGCCGCTCGAACTCCCGGACCGCGTCCTCCATGGAGCCGCCGATCGGCCCGCCTGGACCCATGTAGACGATCTCGACGAGGTTGGCCCTCGCGGGCCCGCGCGCGAGCTGCCTGGAGGGGTATAGGAGCACGAGCGCGAGGACCGTCGCGCCGATGGCGATGTGGATCTTCCACTCTCCGACGGCTCGCGCGATCCGGGCCATGGCCGCGCGCCAGGCGCGCCGAGGTGGTATCGGTACGGCGGGCATCGCACCCTCCCCGTCCGAGCTAGTCGGGAGGATAGACGCGGCGCTCGGCCAGTCAAGGCGCGAGCCCCGCCGCGAGCGGCGACCGCTTCCGGTCGGCATGACTGGGCCTCGGAGATGAGGCGGAGATGCCTGACCCCGAGGCCGGTTACGAGAGGCCGCGCTTCAGCGCGGCTGCGTAGCGTCGGACTCCGCAGCCGGGTCGGAAGGGGCTACGAGCTCGCCTCCGGTCCTGAGCGCCTCCAGGGCGTTCGCCGCGGCGCCCTGCTCGGCCTCCTTCTTGGTCCGGCCCCTCGCGGGAGGGTAGGCGCGTTCCTTGAGGACGACCTCGACCTCGAAGATCTTCCCGTGCTCGGGCCCGGCGACCGAGACGAGCCTGTACCGCGGCAGCTCGCCCAGCCGCACCGCGGCCAGCTTCTGCAGTTCGGCCTTGAAGTTGCGGGCCTTGTCCCCCCCGGCGGCGGCCTCGATCTCGTCCGCGAGTTGCCCCAGTACGAAGTCCCGCGCGGCCTCGTAGCCGGCGTCCAGGTAGATCGCCCCCACGAGGCTCTCGAAGAGATTCGCGAGCACGGCGTCGGAGAGCGCGGAGGGGTCCATGCCCTTCCCGAGCTTGGCGAGCTCGGCGAGGCCCAGTGCCCTGGCCCTCCGGGCGAGCGCACCGGCGCTCACCGCAGCGGACTTGATCTCGGTGAGCGTCCCCTCACGGCACTGGGTGTAGCAGCGGTACAGGTGGTCGTTCACGGCGAGCGAGACGACCGCGTCCCCTAGGAACTCCAGGCGCTCGTTCCCGCCGTCGCCGAGGGAGGCCGAGGCGTGCGTGAGGGCCTGCGCGAGGAGCCCGCGGTTGGCGAAACTCATCCCGATCCGCAGCTCCAACGCATCAAGCCTGGGTTCGCCCATGTTCCGCGCCCTCAGGACCGCGCCAGGGCGGCTCAGACGGACCAGACCGGCGGACGCGCCCGCGAGGCACCCGAGGCGAGCTCGTAGGCCCTGGCGACCGAGAGGAGCCGCTCCTCCTCGAAGGCCGGGGCGATGAGCTGCAGCCCCACCGGCAGCCCCGACTCGCCCGCGCCGCACGGGACGCTGATCGCGGGGAGCGCCGCCAGATTCGCCGAAATAGTATATACGTCCGAGAGGTACATCGAGAGCGGGTCGGCCGTCTTCTCGCCGAGCCTGAAGGCCACGGTCGGCGAGGTCGGGCAGGCGACGAGGTCCACCCTCCGGAACGCCTCGTCGAAGTCCCGCCTCAGGGCGGTCCTCGCCTTGAGCGCGCGGAGGTAATAGGCGTCGTAGTAACCGGCCGAGAGCACGTACGTGCCGAGCATGATGCGCCGCTTGACCTCGCTGCCGAACGCCTCCGAGCGGGAGCGGGAGAAGAGCTCGACGATGCCGCCGGGCGAGTTCGTCCTGTGCCCGTAATGGACGCCGTCATAGCGCGCGAGGTTCGAGCTCGCCTCGGCCGTCGCTACGACGTAGTAGGTCGCGACGGCGTACTCCGTGTGCGGGAGAGACACCTCCTCGACGCTCGCGCCGAGGGTCCCGAGCGTCTCGACCGCCTTCCGGACGGCGTGCTCGACGAGCGGGGCGAGCCCGGAGCCGAAGTACTCCTTAGGCACGCCGATGCGCACGCCTCTGGCGTCCGCGCGCAGGGCCGCACCGACCAGGTCGCCGATGGGTCGTCTGGAGGAAGTCGAGTCGCGCGCGTCGTGGCCGGAGATGACCTGGGCGAGGAGGGCCGCGTCCAGCACGTCGCGCGCGAGGGGCCCTATCTGATCGAGCGAGCTGGCGAATGCGACGAGTCCCCAGCGGCTCACGCGCCCGTAGGTGGGTTTGAGTCCGATGATACCGCAGAGCGCCGCAGGCTGGCGGATCGAGCCCCCGGTGTCCGAGCCGAGCGCAAGCGGCACCATCCCGGCGGCGACGGCAGCGGCCGAACCCCCGGAGGAACCGCCCGGCGCCCGCGATTCGTCCCAGGGGTTTAGCGTCGGCCCCATGGCCGAGTTCTCCGTGGAGGAGCCCATCGCGAACTCGTCGAGATTCGTCTTCCCGACCGGGACGCAGCCGGCCGCGAGCGCGCGCTCGACCGCCGTCGCCGTGTAGGGCGGCCGCCACCCGGCGAGCATCCTCGAGGCGCATGTGGTGGGCGCGCCGACGAGGCAGATATTGTCCTTGATCGCGATCGGGACGCCCTCGAGCGGCCTGGGCGGCTCGCCCATCGAGAGCCTGCGGTCGCAGTCGTCCGCGGCGGCGAGTGCGAGGTCCTCGCTCACGTGGAGGAACGCGCGCAGGCGGGGGTCGAGGCCGCGGATGCGCCCGAGCGCCGCCGATACGACCTCGCGCGCAGAGACCGCCCTCCGGGCCACGAGGTCCCGCAGCTCCGCGGCGCCGAGCTGCCAGAGCTCCACCGTTCCCCCTACTCGAGCACCCGCGGGACGCGGAAGAAGCCGTCGGAGGCGGCGGGCGCCCCTTCGAGCGCCAACCTGCGCGGGAGCGTGGGACCCGGTTCGTCCTCGCGGAGCGAGGCGCCCTCGGCGGCGTGCATCATCGGCGGCAGGTCGCCTACGTCGAGCCGCGAGAGCTTGTCGACGTATTCGACTATGCGGGCGAGTTGAGCTGCGAGGTGCTCGAGCTCCTCGCCGCTCAACTCGAGGCGCGCCAGGCGCGCCACGTGCTCCACTTCCGAGCGGGTAATCGGCATCCTGCTCCCCCGACGTCCTAGACGCCCACCTCGAGCCGCCTGGCGAACTTCGCCGGCAGACCGACGCGGATTATCGCCTCCTTGGTCGCCGCTATGTCGTAGGGCTTCCTGACGAACGTCATCGTCCAGTTCGAGGTGTCGAATATGCCGAAGGAGGTGAGCGGACACTTGTCGCGCGGCTGGCCGACCGAGCCCGGGTTGATCAGGTAGATGTCGTTCCTGTCGAGCTGGAACGCCTTCGTCTCCTTCAGATCGGTGACCACGCTCCTCGACCCTACGAGCATCGGGACGTGCGTGTGGGCGTAGAAGCAGACCTTCATGCCCTTGAACTCCTCGAGCATGCACTTCCGGTTCTGCTCGACCTCCTTCATCGTCAGGATGTAGGTGTCGCGCGAGACGAGCGAACCGTGCACGAGGATGAAGACGTCGTCGAGCGTCTGGCCCTGCCGCAGCGAACGGAGATACCTGAGCTGACCAGGCGTCAGGACCTTGCGGGTCCAGTCGAGCGCATGCGACGCGGTGCGCCTCATGTGGGGGTCCTTCTCGCCCAGGACCTGTCGGTCGTGGTTCCCGGAGATCGCGGTGACGTCGGGCTGCGCGTAGAGGAGGTCTATGCACTCGCCGGGCTCGGCGCCGTAGCCGACGAGATCGCCCAGGAAGACGAGCCTGTCCACCCGCGCCTGTCTGAGGAAATTGAGCGCGACCTGCATCGCGCGGAGGTTGGCGTGTATGTCCGCGATCAACCCGTAACGCATCAGGCGCTCCTGGTACCGGCGGGCCGGGACGCGAATCTGCGCGCCTCCCGGAGGAGCGACCAGAGCGCCTCCTCCGCCGCGCGCTCGCGGATCGCGTCGCGCTCGCCCCTGAAGCGGTGTTCTGCGGCCTCCGTGCCGAGCGCCGACGCCGTCGCCAGGTACACGAGGCCCACGGGTTTCGCCTCGGTCCCGCCCTGGGGTCCGGCCACGCCCGTGACGGCGACGGCTATGTCGGCGCCCGCGCGGACGCGCGCGCCTTCCGCCATCGCGCGCGCGACCTCCGCGGAGACCGCGCCTTTTTCCGCTATGAGCCCGGCGCTCACGCCGAGGCGGTTGGTCTTGGACTCGTTCGAATAGGCCACTATGGCCTCGACGAGAACCCTCGAGATGCCGCTCACGCCGACGAGCCGCGCGGCGACGAGCCCCCCGGTGCAGGACTCGGCCACCGCGACGCGGAGCCCCCTGGAGAGCAGCTCCTCGGCGACGAGCTCCGCCATGTCGCGATCGCCCCGCCCCGCGACGAACTCGCCCAGGAGTTTCGCTGCCGAGTCCGCCGCCGAGTCGGCCCTGCGCTCGGCCTCCTCGCGGGTCGCCGCGCGGGCGAGGAACCGCACCGTGATCGTGCCGGCGCGGGCGCGAGTGCCGAGCGCGACGTCGCCGGTACGGAGATGGGATAGCCTCGCCACGACCTGCGACTCCGGCAGACCGTGCGTGACGAGGTGGCATGTCGCGATGCTGGACGAGCGCCGCATCGAGAGGATCTCGCCCAGCACCGAGGTCTCGAACATGCCCCGCATCTCGTGAGGCACGCCGGGGAGGGCGTAGACGGTCCTCGCCCCGGCGCGGACCTTGAGCCCCGGCGCCGAGCCCCAGCGGTTGGGTATCATCTCGGCCCCTCGCGGCGCGAGCGCCTGGCGGCGGTCGAGCTCCGACAGGGGACGGCGGAGCCAGCGCTCGATCTCGCCGAGGGCCTCGGGCCTCGTCTCCACCTCGACGCCCAGGGCGTCGGCAAGGGCCTCCCGCGTGAGGTCCCCCAGGGTGGGCCCGAGCCCTCCCGTGACGAGGACTACGTCCGCGCGCGCGCGCGCCTCCCTGATCGCGCATGCGATCTCGGACCTCGAGTCCCCCACGACGGTCACGCGCGACACCTCCACCCCGCCCGCGGCGAGCGACCTCGCTGCGAACGCCGAGTTCGTGTCCACGACCTCGCCCAGGCGGAGCTCGTCGCCGGTCGCGACGATCTCCACCGTCGGGAAGGGCCGTTCTGCGCCGTCCATGCCGCGCCCGCCTCCGGAACTTTCCTACTGCCCCGGCCGGGCCGAGGCCAGGTCGATGAGCGGTCCCCCGATCTCCACGTAGACCTCGCGACGCCCGGAAAGCTTCAGCCTGAAGGTCGGGACCTCCGCATCGCTCGGACCGGGCCTCCGCCCGGCGAGGGTTCCTCCGGGGCGGCCTGGCCGGTCGGGGGGCTTCTCGGCGCACGCCCCGGCGCTCCGGCGTTCCTTCGCTCCTCGCGCGGGCTCCCGCGCGAGTTCCTCCGGCGGAGACACCTCCCCTGCGAGTTCCAAGACACCCTCGCGCCGGAAGAGGCCGGTCCTCCAGAGGACCGCCCCCGCCCCCGCGGCCGCCGCGACGGCCGCGAGCGCAATAACGGCCGCCGCGGTCCCCGAGGACCTCTTGCCGGCGAGAATGTCGAGGGCCCGCTTCTCCTGGCGCGGCGTGAGACGGCTCAGCTCGTCGACCACGAGTTGGGGACTGCTGGGGCGCGCGGCGCCAACCTCGGGGCGAGCGTCCTCGGTGACGAATAGCGGCCGCTGGCGCGGGAGCGCCGCCGAGTCGCGGCTCGGCCAGGGGGGCGCGCTGCGGCCTGAATCGGCCGCGTGCCTGATCTCCTCCCTGCCCGATGTAGGCGGCACGGGAAGCGCCACGGTGTCGCGCCGCCGCCCAGAAGTAGCCTCGTCCGGAGCGCCGCTCGGCCCGCCCGGCCCAGAGTGCGGCGATGGCGCCCCCTCGCGGCTCAGCCGGCGCGAGAGTATCTGATCCCAGTCTGGTCGCGGCGACTTCTCGTCCACCCGGATGCCCGTCCGGCCCCGGCAGGCGCGCATCTACGCGACCCGCCGAGAGCCGACAGTCCCCTTCGCAGCGCGAGCGCGCGAGGCGCTACTCCCCGGAGTCCGCGCCCCGCTCGCGTCGCCTGCGGGAGCGAGCGCCCTCCACGCGGAGCGGGAGGCTCCAGAGCTTCACGAACCCCTCGGACGCGCTGCGGTCGAACGTGTCGCCGGTGTCGTAGGTCGAGAGGCTCTTGTCGTACAGCCCGTAGGGCACCTTCCGCCCGTTCACCGTCGCGGCGCCCTTGTAGAGCCTCACGCGCGCGACCCCGGTGACCTCCGCCTGCGTCCTCTCGAAGAACCGGTCCAGAGACTCGCGCAGGAGACCGAACCAGAGCCCGTTGTAGACGAGCTGGCCGTACCTGAGCGAGAGCTGCCGCTGCATCTCGAGCACGTCCTTCGGCAGACACATGCCCTCGATCGCCTTGTGGGCCGCATGGAGGATCGTCCCCGCAGGGGCCTCGTAGACCTCCCGGCTCTTGATCCCGACCAGGCGGTCCTCGATCTGGTCCAGGCGCCCGACCCCGTGCTCGGCGCCGATCTCGTTCAGCCTGGAGACGAGCTCCACGCCCCCGAGCGCCTTTCCGTCGAGCGAGCGCGGGATGCCCGCCTCGAAGCCGATCTCGATCTCCACCGGCTTGTCGGGGGCCTTCTCGGGGGCCTTCGTCAGAAGGTACGCGTCCTCGGGAGGCCGCGCCCACGGGTCCTCGAGCACGCCGCACTCTATCGAGATCCCCCAGAGGTTCCTGTCGTAGCTGTAAGGAGATTTCTTCGTGACCGGCACCGGTATGTTCCGGGCCTTGGCGTATTCGATCTCCTCCTCGCGAGTCTTCAGCTCCCACTCGCGGAGCGGCGCGATCACCTTGAGGTGGGGCGCGAGCGCCGCGACGCTCGCCTCGAAGCGGACCTGGTCGTTCCCCTTGCCCGTGCAGCCGTGGGCGATGAACTCGGCGCCGTGTTCCTCGGCGATCCTCACGAGTTCGGCCGCGATCAGGGGCCGCGAGAGCGCCGTGGCGAGCAGGTAGCCGTCGCCGTACATGGCCCCGGCGCGCAGGGAGGGCCAGATGTACTCGGTGACGAACCGTTCCCTCAGGTCCACGACGTGGCAGGCGATGGCCCCGGACCTCTTCGCCTTCTCCTCGATCGGCCTCAGGTCCTCGCCCTGGCCGACGTTCGCGCTGAAGGCGATCACGTCGAGCTTCTTCCGCTCCTTCAGCCACGGGATGCAGACGCTCGTGTCGAGCCCGCCCGAATACGCCAGTACCACCTTTGCCATGCGATTCTCCCCTATGATGCGGCTACCACTCCGGGTTCTATCTGCGATCGCCCCGATCCGTCAAGACCCCACGGCGGCCCGGTTGCATCAGGAAGTTTATGGGCGCGAGCATTTCGAGGCGGCGCCGCGCGATCTCCACTGGCGCTTGCGCAGGCAGCCCGTGCCGCCTGGCCCACGACCGTGCTTCCCCGCGTCCTCTATGCAATACGCGGCGCCGCTCTCCCAAGCGCCGGGCTTGACTCGCACGACAGGAGGCCGGAGGCTCATGGGGCTGGGGTCGAAGGGCAGGCCCGCCGGGGGCCGGGCCCGAACGACCCGGGAACACCGCGTGGGCGAACTCGCGCGAGTCGGCATCGTGATACCCACCTGGAACGGTCGGGAGATGCTCCGGGAGTGTCTGCTCGCCCTGCGGGGGCAGAGCTTCCGCGCCTTCCGCGTCGTCGTCGTGGACGGGGCCTCCACCGACGGCACGCGCGAGATGCTCGCCCGCGAGTTCCCGGAGGTGGAGCTCCGCGCCCTCCCGAGGAACCTGGGGTTCGCGCGGGCCGCCAACGCCGGGATCCGCGCGACGCGCGAGGAGCTCGTCGCGCTGCTGAACAACGACGCCGTCCCTGAGCCGCGCTGGCTCGAGGAGCTCGTGGCCCGCGCCGACTCCGCGCCGGAAGAGAGCGCCTTCGCCTCGGCCATGCTCCGCTACGATCGCCCCGGCGAGATCGATATCGCAGGGCTCACGATCCGCGCGGACGGCACGCCGGTCTGCCTGCTCAGGGGCGAGCCGGAGTCCGCGCTCCCTCGCTCCCCGGTGCGGGTGCTCGGCCCGTGCGCGGGGGCGGGGCTCTACAGGAGGCGCCTCTTCGACGATGTCGGGCTCTTCGACGAGGGCTTCGGCTCGTACTGCGAGGACGTGGACCTCGCGCTCCGCGCCGCGCTCGCGGGGCACCGCTCGGTGCTCGTCCCGTCGGCGCGCGTCCGGCACCGGCACATGGGGACCTTCCGCCGGGCGCCGAGGCTGGCGGCCTACCTGCAGTACAGGAACACGGTGCTCTACCTCCTGAAGAACATGCCCCTCGCGTGGCTCGCGAGGCGCATGCCGCGCTTCGCTCTGTCGGGGCTGCGCCTCCTCGTCCGGCCCTGGAGGCCGGACGGATGGCTGTACGTCCTCGCGAAGCTAGAGCTCGCGGCGAGGCTGCCAGGCGCGATCCTGGGGCGGCTCCGCGCGGGGCGGACGAGGCGCCTCCCGTTTGAGCATCTCGCCGGGCTCCTCATGCGCGCGAAGGCCCCGGCCACGGCCCCGCTGCCGGAGGGAGGGCCGCTTGGCCCCTAGCGTCGTGATCTGGGGGGCGCCGCCTTTCTTCGGCGCGGCGAACTCGGTCCAGTCGGAGATGGCCCGAGCGTTCCGCTCCCTCGGCTGCGAGGTGCTCTGCGTAGAGCTCGGCGGGGACGCGCGGGCGTTCCGAGAGGCCCTGGAGCGCTCCCCCGGGCCGCTCCCGCTCACCGCGCTCTCGCCGGACGGGATCGTCGTGGCGAGGGCCCCGAGACTGCCTCTATTCCCCTATGCGATGCTGTGGGTGCCCGCGGCGATCAACATCCGCCTGGCCGAGAGCCAGGCCAGGCGGCTCGCGCCGATCTGGGCCGGAGGGCGCAGCACGACCGTCTTCGTCCACTATGGTTGGTTCAGCGGACACTTGGCAGAGCGCCTGAGAGAGGCGCGACACGTCCTCGACTGCATCGACGAGCACGCCGCGGCCGACCGGGTCGAGGGCCGGGCGCGGCGCGTGCGGAGGGTGAGGACCGGCGAGGCGCGTCTCATCCGCGCCTGCGAGCTCGTGGTCTGCGTCTCGCGGAGGCTCGCCGAGCGGAGAGCGGCCGCCGGCGCGCGCAGGGTGGTCGTACTGCCCAACGGGGCGGACCCCGCCGCGTTCGAGGGCGCTCGGCCGGAAGACCCGCGCCTCCGCGGCCTCGCCAGGCCGAGGGTGCTGTGTCTCGGACGGATAGGACCCAAGATAGACCTCGAGCTCCTCATCGCGGCCGCGCGCGAGGACCCGGCGCTCTCGTGGGTGCTCGCGGGCGAATGGACGGTGGCGGCGAGACACCCCCTTCCGCCCAACGTAGTCGCGCTCGGCCGCGTGAGCCGGGCCGAGCTACCTGCGATCGCGGCGGGCTGCGACGCAGGCGTCGCACCCCTCAAGCTCACGGAATGGAACCTCTCGAGCTCGCCCATGAAGTTCGGCGACTACCTCGCGGCCGGGCTGCCCTTCGTGTCCACGAGGATTCCGGCGGCCGAGGAGCTCGCCGGGGCGCTCCCCGGGGCGGTGCTCTTCGCCGGGACGGGAGGCGAGCTCGCCCGCGCCGCTCGCGCGGCGGCCTCGTCCCCCGGCGAGCTCCGCTCGCGCTGCCGCGAGTACGCACGGGCGCACTCCTGGCGGACCCGCGCACAGAAGGTGCTCGACGAGCTCGGCGGGCCGACCTGACGCGGGGTTCATCTCCCTGTGCGGGGGCCGCTCACTAGCCCGCGCGCTACTCGACGCTCGGGTAGGCAACCGGGCGACTCGCGCCATGTCGGGTCTCCGATCGCTCCGCCCCAGGGGAATCCGTCTCTCGCGGCGGAGCTGACGATTCAGGCCGCTGGCGCGCCCTTGCACGAGCCGAAGGGCACAAGTAACCTTTCCTCCAAGGACACGAGGGCTACGGCGGCGCGAGCCGGCGCGACGCCAGGCGCCCGTCCGCCGCGGCGACGGGGGCTCGGTCTCCTCGCCCGGCGGAGCGCGCGCGTCTTAGCTCCCGGAACGCGAGGCACCCGTCCCGCCGTGCGACGTCGTAGGCTCGAGCTCGGGAACTGGAGGTAACGGTGCCCACGGCCGCCGGCGAGACCGCCGCCGCCATAGTCCTCGCCCTCGTCCGCGCCGGACACGAGGCGTATCTCGTCGGCGGCTGCGTCCGCGACATCCTCCGCGGGGTAGAGCCGGAGGACTACGACATCGTCACCTCCGCCAGGCCCGAGCAGGTCCGCTCGATCTTCCCCGAGACCGTCCCCGTGGGTGAGGCCTTCGGCGTGGTGCTCGTCCTGGAGGGCGGGCGCAGCTACGAGGTCGCCACGTTCCGCGCCGAGGGCCCCTACGAGGACGGCCGCCGCCCGTCGAGCATCCGCTTCGCTTCGGCCGAGGAGGACGTCCGCCGGCGCGACTTCACGGTGAACGGGCTCCTCATGGACCCCGCGACCGGCGCGGTGATCGACCTCGTCGGCGGCAGGGCGGACCTCGAGCGCCGCGTGATCAGGGCGATAGGCGATCCGGACAGGCGATTCTCCGAGGACCACCTCCGGGCGCTCAGGGCGGTGCGCTTCGCGGCCAACCTCGGCTTCGAGATCGAACCGGCGACCTTCGATGCGATAAGGCGGCACGCGGCCTCCGTCGCGCGCGTGAGCGCGGAGCGCGTGCGCGACGAACTGACGAAGCTCCTCACCCGCGGCGGCGCGAGGCGGGGCCTGGAGCTCCTCGACGCGACGGGGCTGGTATCTATCGTCCTCCCCGAGGTCGCCCCGATGAAGGGCGTCGAACAGCCCCCGGAGTTCCACCCGGAGGGCGATGTCTGGGAGCACACGCTCAGATGCCTCGCACTCCTCGAGCCGGGGACGAAACCGACCCTCGCCTGGGGAGCGCTCTTCCACGACGTCGGCAAGCCGCCCACGCGCTCGGAGGACGCCAGAGGCGTACACTTCTACGGCCACTCGCGCGAGGGGGAGCATCTCGCGCTCGGGGCGATGCGGCGGCTGCGGTTCTCGAACGCCGAGGCCGAGGCTGTCGCCGCGCTCGTCCGCCATCACATGCGTTTCATGCATGTGAAAGAGATGCGGCCGAGCAGGCTCAAGCGGTTCCTCCGGCTGCCCGACTTCCCGCTGCACCTCGAGCTCCACAGGCTCGACTGCCTGGCGAGTCATGGGATGCTCGACAACTGGCAGTTCTGCCGCGCGAAGCTCGCGGAGCTGGCTGAGGAGGACCTGAGGCCCGCTCCGCTCCTCGACGGCAACGACCTGATCGCGATGGGCCTCGAGCCGGGGCCGGTCTTCAGGGAGATCCTGCGCGCGGTGGAGGACGCGCAGCTCGACGGGCGTCTCGCCACGGCCGAGGACGCCAGGGCCTTCGTCCGCGCGAGATGGGGCGACCGTCTCGGCGCCCCGCGGGCGTCCGGCTGAGCGGCCGCCGGCCGAGACAGAGCTGAAATACACTGGGCTCAGAGTGGAGTCCGGTTGACACCATCCGACGGCGGCTGTACACTTCAGTGGGGATGCGCGGACGGAGGCCCTGGCATGGCGATGGTTTCGGTCACGTTCGGCGGCCAGAAGGTCGGCGAGTACTCGCTCGACAAGCAGGTCACCGTCGTGGGGCGCGACCCGAGCTGCGAGATCCACATCGATAACCTGGGGGTCTCCCGCACCCACTGTCAGTTCATCAGGCGCGGGAACGCTTACGTCCTCCAGGACATGAACAGTCAGAACGGGACGTACGTCAACGGGAAGCGCATAGGTGAACACTTCCTGAACGACGGGGACGAGATACTGGTCGGCAAATACACGCTGACGTTCAGCGCGCAGGGCGTTGCGGCCTCCGCGCCGAGCGTCCCGGCGCAGAAGGATGACCTTGTTTCCGACGCGCTCAGGACCTACGTCATGGACGGCGCCAAGATCCGCGAGCGACTCTCCGAGATGCGCGCCTCGAGCCCGGGTGAGCCGCCGGCGGCCCAGCCCGCCCCGCCGATGCCTGCAGGCGTCCCCTCGGCCGGCGCTGCGGCGGGGCCCTCCGGCTCCGGCCCGCGACGGGCGATCGACCACGCGATCGACTTCGACCCGCTGAGGCCGCGGCGGCCGCTCACCGCGACCCTCCCGCGCCCGAGCGCTCCCAGCGGGGGCGGGATGAAGACGGTCCTATACCTCTCGGTAGCGATCAACCTGGTTCTGATAGGACTTGTGGCGGCCCTGATAGTCTTCCTCCTGCGCTTCGCCGCCCGCGTCGGCCCGCCGCAGGCCCCGGCCTCGCCAGTTCCGGCGGCCGAGCCCGCCCAGGCCCCCGCCGCGGGGCCAGCCGCCCAGTAGTGACGCCGCCCGAGCTGCCTCCGGGGCACCGCGAGTCGAGGGGCCCGGCGCAGAGCGCCTTCCGGTGGTGATGGCCGGGGCGTCATATACTATTTCAGAAAGGCCGCACGCCCGGCCTTGACACGGTGTCGAGCGAGCCGTACCATGCACGAGGTGGAACGGCGATCGTTCGCCTGTCAGCCGCCCGTGGGCCCCGGCCGGGGCCGCTCGTGTCAGGGCCAGGGCGGCGTCCCGTCAAGACCGGGGTGAGCCGTGGCATCCCCTCCAGCCGCCGACAGGCTCGCCGACGCGCTCTTCGCCAAGGCCGCGGTCGAAAGGAAGTACGTCACTCTGGGCGCACTCAGGGAGTGCCTGGACGTGCTCCGCGACAGGGAGCGGTCCCGGCGCGAGCCGCTCTCGGGCGTGATGGTGCGGCAGGGGGTACTCACGCGCGCGGACGTGGATGCCATAGAGCTCGTCGCGCGCAGCGGGGCCGTCAAGCTCCAGCGGATAGATCGATACGAGATTGTGGCCAAGATCGGCGAGGGCGGCATGGGGGCCGTCTACGCCGCCATAGACACCGAAACGCTCCAGCTCTGCGCGCTCAAGGTGCTGCCCGACGACCTGGCCAAGGACAGGGACCTGGTCAAGCGCTTCCTCCGCGAGGCGGAGACCGCCTGCGAGCTCCGGCATCCCAATATGGTCGGAGGACTCCGCGTCGGCGAGGACGGAGGCGTCCACTTCTTCGCCATGGAGTTCGTCGACGGTGAGACGCTCTACGACCGCCTCGAGAGGGAAGGCACCATACCGGAGAAGGAGGCGCTCCGCATCGCGCGGGGAATATGCCTCGCGCTCCAGTATGCCTCTGAGAAGGGCCTCGTCCACAGGGACATCAAGCCCGAGAACATCATGCTCGACAGGAGCGGGACGCCGCGCCTCCTCGACATGGGTCTCGTGAAGCGCCTCGACGCCAGCCGCGCGACCAGGCTCACCCAGAGCGGGATGGCGATCGGGACGCCCCACTACATCTCGCCCGAACAGGCCCGGGGCGAGGAGAACGTCGACACGAGGAGCGACATCTACGCCCTCGGCGCCACGATGTACCACGCGCTCACCGGCAACGTCCCCTTCGAGGGTGCCACGGCCGCCGTGATCATGACCAAGCACCTATCGGAGGAGCTCGACTGGCCCTCCGACGTGAACCCTGAGATCAGCGAGAACACGAGCCGCCTGATCAGCAAGATGATGGCCAAGGAGCGCAAGGACCGCTACAGCACCCCGAAAGACGTAGTGGCCGACATCGATCTCATACTCTCGGGCAAGGCGCCCTCGGGCGAGCTCCTGCCGCCGGGGGCGAGCTCCATCAGGCGGGCGGTGATGCTCGCGCGCGCAATAGACAGGGCGGCCGAGCGCGAGAAGGCACGCGCACGGGCCCGCACCACGGCGGTCGCCGAGCGCATCGAGAAGAGGAAGCGCGAGAGCGGGTTCTCTTTCCTAAAGAGGAGAAAGCAGACCTTCGCCTACGCCGCGCTCGCCGGGGCGGTGCTCGCGATGGTCGCGTTCGTGGCGGCGCTCTCCGGACCGAGCGAGCCGGAGCCGCCGCCGTCGCCATCCCCGATCGAGGTCCCCGCGCCTCACGCGCGTCTGGTCGAGGAGCTCCGCGTCGCGCCGGTCGAGCGGATACCCGAGCTCGTCGATTCGCTCCCCGCGCCCGATTCGCTCTACCCGGCGGCCGCGCATGAGCTCGAAGAGGCGCGCGAGGCGGCCATGCGGAGGTTCGATGCCGAGGCCGAGCGGCGCCTGGAGCGCGTCCTCGCGGCCACGGTCGAGGACGCCGTCTCCCGCGCGCGCGCCCTGGAGGAGCTGCGCGTCCTGCGCGCGACCTTCGCGAGGAGCCGGCACAGAAGTCGGATCGAAGCGGCGATATCCGCCCTGGAGCGCGAAAGCGTCCCGCCGGAAGAGCCCGCCGCACGGGAGGCGCCCCCGGCCCCCAGGCTGGCGGCGGTGGAGCTCTCGAGGCTCGAGCTCTGGCGCTCCTACGGCAACTGGCGCGCGGAGGGGGATGCCCTCGCCTTCGTGTACGACCCGAAGAAGCCCTACTCCAAGGCGATCGTCTCGGAGCTCGGCTTCGGGGAGTGCGAGCTCGCCGCCGAGATCACGACCGATGGGGGCTCCTCGGCCGAGTTCGCGCTCTGGGACCAGGCCGCCGCTGACGCAGTCTCCGGGACGTCCGGTCCAGACGCGGAATCCTGCGCGGTCGCAGTGGCCGAACTCGACGACCTCCGCCCGGCGACGGGCCGATGGGCGCGCCTGAGTATGAAGGCCTGCGCGGAAGGTATCGTCGCATCCCTCGACGGTAGACCGCTCCGGGTGAGGAGGCAGGGCACGCTCAGCCACGGGCGCGTCCGGTTCAGCCTGCACGGGGGCGTCTGGCGGCTGAGGGACATCCGCGTGACGCCGCTCCTGGCCGAGGGCAGACCTGCCTACGCGGTGGCGCTCGGGCGGGGCAACTCGCACAGGTGGTCGGGGAGGCAGCTCGACGACTCGGTCGCCGCGGTGCGCAGGGGACAGTCGGGGCATTCGTGGCTCGACCTCCCAGGGGGCGGGGACGTGTTCGAGATATCCGCCGGCATGCGGCTCGCCATCGCCTTCATCGCGAGGGGCGCGTCGAGCCTGGAGGCGAGGCTAGTGGCCAGGGGCGGCGACGTCTACTCCTTCAGGTTGTCGGGCCGCCCGAGCGAAGGGCTCTGGACCGCGCTCTCGGTGCCGCTCGACGATTTCCGCTCGAGCGACGGCCACCCGCCGCGGCCCGGAACCGCGATCAGGGGCATGTCCCTGGGGGCGGAGGGACCGGACGACCTGGAGCTCGCGGTCTCGCTCGTGCGCGTGGTCAGGTGACGCGCTCCGCCGGCCGCGCCGCGGCGAGCGCGTAGTCGACGGCGGAGAGCGCCGTCACCGAGATGACGGCCCAAGAGATCGCGCTCACGGTCCAGGTCCCGGTCCGGGCCCAGTAGGCCGGGCCGAGGCACGCCGCTATCACCCCGGTCCCCTGTACGACCGCCTTCGCCTTCCCGCTCCATCTGGCCGAGACCGAACGGCCCTTCCGGTTCATCGCGAGCCTGGCGTAGGCGGCGGTAACGTCGCGGAGAGCCATCGCGAAAGGCACGGCCCCGCTCACGAGCCCCGCGCACGACTCCGCCCAGAACACCGTGAGGCGCGAGACGCTGTCCACGTAGGGATCGAGCGCGGCGCCGAGCTCGCTCGAGACGCCCAGCCTCCGCGCCGCGACGCCGTCGAAGAGGTCGCTCAGCTCGGAGACGGCCAGTATCGCCGCGCAGGCCCAGACCACGCCCAGGTCCGGTCCCGCTGCGAGGAGCACCGCCGCGAACGCGGCCGCGAGGGGGAGCCTCGCGAGCGTGAGCGCCTGCACGGCCGCGAACGCGAGCCTGCTTCCCGGGCGGCCGGCCAATCGAGCGGCGCACGCGCTCACTTCAGGCCCCCGGTCGCCTGCCGCCAGAACGAACGTATCTCCCAGGCGAGCCACTTCTTCTCCGCCTCGTCGAGGCCGGAGCCGAAGACGATGGGGCGCTCGCGTCCGCCGAGGATGATGCCGATTCCGTAGACGGGCCTGTCGTTCTGCGTGTAGACCTGCTCCAGGCGCACGTCCTGGATGTCGGCGACCCTGCACGTCCTCTGGTGTCTCTTCCCGAAGAGCTCCCGCCGGAGTATGAGCGTCTCGCGGTCCATCGCGAGGGATGTCGTCCCGAAAACGACCCACAGCGCGATCCCTATTAGCACGAGCCCAATGAGGGGAAAGATGGCGACGAACGCACCCACCGGCAGGGCCCCGGCCGGCGCGCCCGCCAGGAACGCCACGGCCGCGGTCCACGATATGGCGTTCCAAAACAGGACGAAGAGCGTGAAGAAGCAGCCGGTCCCGCGAAGGCCGGTCTTGGGGATGATCAAGGCGAGTCTGGCGTCGCCCTCGCGAGTGAAAAGGACCCGCGTGCGCTCCGGTCTCTCCACCGGCCCCACAGGCCCGGGCGAGGCCTCGGGCGGATGACCACCGGCCTGCACTTTTCCCCCCGCGCCCGCTGCCCGGGCGGCACCGTCTTTCAGGGCCGCTCGGGCGGCGGCGACTCCTGAAGCTTCTCCATGTAACGCTTCACGGCGCCCGTCGGCGTGAACTTGCGGCCGCTCCTCGCCTCAAGCCTGGGCTCCGTGAACAGCCGCACGAGCCCATCGACCCCGCTCGTCAAGAAGACCACGGCGAGGAACGCGATCGCGCAGAGGAGCGCCCCGCCCAGGGCGAGCAGTACGCCCCGCCCTCTGAACCTCCGCCCGCCGGACGGGCGGAGGGTGGACGACGGCCTCACCCGCGCCCCGCCGCCCCCGGGGGAAGGGCCCGGGCCGCCCTTGCCGGAAGAGCCGCCAGACCTCGCTCCTTGCATCCAGCCTCCCGGACCCGGACGACGCACCGCCGGCCTCGCGCTTGCGACGCCGGCCCGACGCCTCTCGACGAGCCTGTTGCGCGGACCGCTGGTCCAGGGGGGGGACGACTCCCCCCATGTGGCGGGCCCGCGAGAGAGGTCGTCCGCGTCCCCCGAGGGGGCGCCGCCCTGCGCCTGGAGGTCACGCCCCGCCCGGGGCCATGTAGAGACCGATCTCGCCCACGAGGGGCGCCGCGCGCGCCTTCGAGATCACGAGCCTCACCCGCGAGGCGGTCACCGGCGCGAAGCGGTCGAGCTTCTTATAGCCGATCGTCGTGCCCTTAGCGAACGCGCGCCAGGCGCGCCCGTCATGGGCCTCGAGCGAGTACTCCTCGATCCGCTGCCCCAGCGGGATGTATTCCCGCAGCATCGACCGGTTGAACGTGGCGGGCCTCGCCAGCTCTATCTCGATCGTCGCGCTGCGCGTGTCCTCGCGGGCGGCGAAATACGTGGCCGGGTCGCCGTCCACCGCCCGCGAGGCGCCGTCGCCGTCGGGCGAGGCCGCGCGGGCGCCGCTCGCCAGATTCGTCCGGAAGGTCTCGTCCAGGGCGCGCCTGAGCTCGCGGAGCCGCGCGGCGTCGGCCTCGTGGATCAGCCCGCGGCGGTCCGGCGGCAGGTTGAGAAGCAACACCGCGTTCCTGCCGACGGACTTGTAGTAGATGTCGAGGAGGTGCTCGAGGCTCTTCACCTTGGAGTCCTCCTGCGCGTGGTAGAACCACCCCGGCCGGATGGAGACGTCGCACTCGGCTGGCCACCAGACGAGCCCGCTCCGGCCGTGGAAGGCGGGGCTCGCGTTCTGGACGCTCCACTCCGTCTCGCGCGCGACGCCGTCCTCGTTCCCGACCCAGCGCACGTCGGGGCCCGAGATGGCGATCACGGCGCCCGGCTGGTGCCTCCGCACCACCTCGTAATAGGACTGCCAGTCGTACTCCTGCCGCTTCCCGTTCGGGCCCTCGCCGCAGGCGCCGTCGAACCAGACCTCGGCCACCTCGCCGTAGCCCGTCAGGAGCTCGGTGAGCTGGTTCCTGAAATACTCGTTGTAGCGTGGCGAGTCGCCGTAGCTCGGCTCGTGCCGATCCCAGGGCGAGAGGTAGATGCCGAACTTGAGCCCGCCCTCGCGGCAGGCCTCCGAGACCTCGCGCACCACGTCGCCCCTGCCTCCCCGCCAGGGGCTCCTCTTCACGGAGTGATCGGTGTACCTGCTCGGCCAGAGGCAGAAGCCGTCGTGGTGCTTCGCGGTGAGGATCAGGAGCCTCATGCCGGCCTCGCGGCAGACCCTCACCCACTGCCGCGCGTCGAGCGCCGTCGGGTTGAAGATCGCGGGGTCCTCCGTGCCGTCGCCCCACTCCTTGTCGGTGAACGTGTTCACGCCGAAGTGCGCGAACGCGATGAACTCGAGCTCCTGCCAGGCGAGCTGCCGGGCGGAGGGCCTCACCTCGACCGCCTGCCGCAACTCGTCCCTGCGCTGGCCTAGCAGGCTCGCGGGCAGGTCCTTCTCGGGGATCTCGTCCATGAGCTCCACGTACCTCCGGGCCGCCGCGGCCATCTCGGCGAGGTCGAAGAGCACCTTCGCCCCGTCGACGATGCGCGGCTCGCCCCAGCACGCATAATGCTCGCCGAGCGAATCGACCGCAAGTTCGAGCGAGACCTTCCTGCCCGCGCACGGCCGGAGGTCCACCTTCACGGGGTCCGACCAGGCCCCCTCGCGGTGGAACTCGCGCCAGAGCTCTCTGCCTCCGGCGCTCACCCTGAAGATCACGCCCTTGTCCGAGCCGTGGCCGTCGAGGATGCCCATGCGAAAGACGAGGACCGGCTCGCGCGAGGCGGCGAGGTCGAGCTCGAACGCGCCGATCACGCGGCCCTTCGCGCCCCTCCAGGGCGGGTGGGCGAAGATGCCCTTCAGGCCTACCCCTCCGCAGCGGCAGGGGTCCCGTCGGACGAACTCGGCGCCGTAGCCGATCGGCTCGCGCCTGGGACCGGCCTCTTCGGCCCTGGCCCCCGCGCAGACGCAAGAAGCCGCCACGAGAAGCGCCGCCGCGACCGTCCTCACCTCGCGCCCCGCTTCCGCTCGCCGGCGGCCGGGACGCGCACCCGCGCCGCGGAGAAGGGCCTCATCTCCAGCCTCAGGCGGCCGTTTGCGACGGAGAGCTCCGAATCGATCGGGCGCACGGCCTCCGGTTGCGCGAGCGTGTTCGCGCCCAGGGGCAGCTCTCCAGCGCGCCTGCGGAGGTCGTCGGCGATCCTGGCCTCGTCGCACTGGAACCGGGCGCGGCCGTCGGGCGTCTCGCCCCCCGCGTGGAAGGGGAAATCGGCGAAGGTCGGGTTCCTGAGCACCTGCGCGCACATCCCGTTCAGGATGTTCGACCCCAGGTGTTCGCAGAACTTTCCGGTGACGAACCTGCTCACGCGGTGGGGCGAGAGCCGGTCCGAGAGCACGCGCATCCGTGCGCGCGAGGGCTCGGCGCTCGCCGTGAAGGCGAGAGGCCGCACGCCGGTCCTCCCCCCGTCAGTACGTCACCGCGTAGGCGCGCACGACGAGCTCCCGCGGAGGCTCGAGCTCCTGCCTGACCCGGACGGCGAGCGGCGCGCGCCCAGCGACAGAGCCCGCGTCGTACATCTTCGCCACCCACGAGATGCCGGCCCACACGGGGACGTCCGGGACGAGCTTCGCGGGTTCGAGCGCCTTCCGCCCGTGCTCGACCGAGATCGCCACCTGCTCGTGCGTGAGCGGCCTCTGCCGGCGCGGGCCCTTGGCGCAGGTCTGGCCGCCGAAGCGTCTCGGCAGGGGAAGACCAGGACCCGAGTCGGAGAAATCGGCTGCGTTGAATGCCTGCGCCACGACGAAGAGATGCTCGCGCGCGGAGAGCCTGCGCCCTATCTCGCCAGAGAGCGCGCCGCCGGGCCCGTCGCGCATGACGAGCGGCAGGAGGCCCATCGAACGCGGCTGCCTGGAGGCGTCCGAGACGCCCAGGTCGAGCTCGCTCCTCGCGTACTCGCCGAGACCGACGAGGGCCATCTGCTCGGGCGCGAGCTCGACCGACAGGCGCTCGCGCGAGACGGAGACCCCCACCTCCGGCCCCGAGTCCCTGAAGAGCACCTCCGCGCGGGAGAGGCCGCTCAGGTGCAGCGAGACCTCCTGCGCCGTGAAGCTCCCGTTCACCAGGTACAGGAGCCCCCTCGCCCCGCCTCCGGTCAGGAAGCCGTGCCACGGGCAGGCGCCGGGCTCGCCACCGACGGGCACCGCGCCCAGCCCGCTGCGGAACGCGCCGAAGAAGAGCTCCCGCGCGCGCCTCATGAAGTCCACGTCCGCGGGGAGCGGGAGCGTCGGGTCGCCGTAGTAGATGTCGCGCTTCCCGCCGCGCGCGAGCGTCGCCAGGTAGCTCCTCCTCAGGCCATGCGCGCCCTGGTAGAAGATCGTGTTCGTGTCGCCGACCATGCAGCCGTGGTCGTCGATGCGATCGAGCGGGAAGCCGCAGCGCCAGAGCAGCCAGACCTGGTGGTCCTGGAAGATGTCGATGCTCCGCCTGAGGTCCGTCCTCGGGAGATCGCCCGGTCGCGGGTCGCCGCTATACTGGTAATCGAAGATGTCGAGCCACGAGAGGTCGAAGCCGTCCGCCAGGGGCGAACCCACCGGCCTCCCCAGGAACCCGCCCCAGCGCTCGGTGCCGTTATAGGCGATCACGGCGAGATCGGGGTACTCGTCCCTCAGCCGGCGGAGGATCTGCCTCAGCGCCGCGATGCTCTTCGAGTACACCTCGAAAGGCGGTTCCTTGGAACCCTTCGCCGCGGCCCAGAAGTTGGCGAAATCCAGCTTGAAAAGCCTCACGCCCCACTCGCGGATCGCGTGCCGCCAGGCCTCCTCGAGGCCCTTCGCGTAAGGCCCCGAGGAGAGGCTGTAGCACCTGTCGCCGGCGTCCACGCTCTTCTCCCAGGCCGCCACGTCGAGGAGGCTCGAGTTCACGTCGTACCAGAGCCCGGGTCTCATGCCGAGTTCGGCCATGCGCGCGCGGGCCCTCTCGAATCCGCGCGGCCAGTGCGTCTTTTTGAACTCCTTGTAAGCCCCGCGCGGGTCGAACCAGAAGGCGTCCAGGAGGTAGTAGTCGAAGCCGAACCCGTGCGCTCGTTTCCAGCGCTCGAGCGCGTCGAGGGCCGTCATGGTCATCTTCTCGTCGAGCTCCACAGAGTCGCCGAGTTCATCGTGATAGGCCCAGTCGCAGTAGACGGAAAAAGGCCTCTTCATCTGCCAGTCCTCTCCCGGGTCGCTCCGCACCGAGGCCGGCCGCTAGGATCGAACTCCTGCCCGCCACGGCGAGCGCATCCCTCGATCTGGGTCCCGACGGGCGCGCCCGACGGCGCGAGGGCCGCGGCCCCCGCGGCGGGGCCCGCCGCTACTCCTCCGCCTCGCCGCCGCCGACGGCGAGCGCCACCCCGCCGGACTCGGCGTGGGCCTTCCGGATCGCCTCCTCCAGGGCCTTCGCCACGTCCTTGTTCTGCACGAGGAACTCGCGGGCCTGCTCGCGGCCCTGGCCGAGCCGGGTCCCGCCGAAGCTGAACCAGGCCCCGGCCTTCTCGACGAGCTTCATCTGCGCGCCTACGTCCAGGAGCGTCCCTTCCCAGGATATTCCACGATTGAACAGGATATCGAACTCGCCGGCCCTGAAGGGCGGCGCGACCTTGTTCTTCACCACCTTGGCCCTTACGACGTTTCCGATGATCGCCTCCCCATCCTTGAGCGAGCCGATCCGGCGGATGTCTATCCTGACCGAGGCGTAGAACTTGAGCGCCCTGCCGCCCGGGGTGGTCTCGGGGTTCCCCCACATGACGCCGATCTTCATGCGTATCTGGTTGATGAAGATCACGCAGGTCCTCGACTTGTGGATGACCCCGGCGAGCTTCCTGAGCGCCTGGCTCATCAGGCGCGCCTGGAGCCCCACGTGCTGGTCGCCCATCTCGCCCTCGAGCTCGGCCTTGGGGACGAGCGCCGCGACCGAATCGACCACGACCACGTCGAGCGCGTTCGAGCGGACGAGCCGCTCGGCGATATCCAGGGCCTGCTCGCCGGTGTCGGGCTGGCTCACCAGCAGGTCGTCGAGGTCCACGCCTATCCTGCGCGCGTACGACGGGTCGAGCGCGTGCTCGGCGTCTATGTAGGCCGCGACGCCGCCCCGCTTTTGGGCGTTCGAGACTATCGTGAGCGCGAGGGTCGTCTTGCCGGAGGACTCCGGCCCGAAGATCTCGATGATCCGCCCTCTGGGCACCCCTCCCACGCCGAGCGCAAGGTCGAGCGAGAGCGCCCCCGTCGAGATCGAGTCCACCTCGACGGTCGCCTCGTCCCCCAGGCGCATGATCGAGCCCTCGCCGAACTCCTTCTGGATCTCGTCCACGGTGCGCTTGAGCGAGAGGTCCGAGTCGGAGCTGCCCCTGGACCTGGACTTGTCCTTCGCCTTCTCCTTCGCCATCGCCCCCGTCCTTTCCGTCGGCGGCCCGCTCAGGCCTCCTCGGCCGCGCCATGGCCCAGAGTCGCGCGGCCGAGCGCGGTGTAGCTCGGCCCCTCCCGCGAGAGCTCGCTCATGAAGAGCACGACCTCTTCCACGTCCTGTTCGCCGAACGGCTCCCCGCCCGAGGTGAGGATCGCGTCGGCGAGCCCGCCCATGCCCTTCGGGCTCCTCGCGCGACCCAGCGTCACGTGCGCCCTGAACGCGCGCTCCTCGCGCCCGAAGCCGAGCGGTAGGAGCGCCTCCTCGACCCGGCGCGCGAGCGCCGCGAGGGCCTTCGCGCCGGCCGGGTCTATCCCGGCAGCCACGATGCGGGGGTGCGTCGGCTTAGGGAAGAAGCTCACCCCCACGACCTCGAGACCGAACGGCGGCGTCTCGCGCGCGGCGGGCTCGAGCGCCTCGAGTATCTCGGGGACGCGAAGCTTCTCGACCTCGCCCAGGAACTTGAGCGTGATGTGTATCGAGCCGGGCTCGACCCACTTCACATCGGCGCCGGAGGCCGCCAGGCGCGCGATCTCCCGGCCGAGCGCGGCGCGTATCTCCGCGGAGAGCTCGACCGCGACGAACGAGCGCACTCGGTCCTTCACGGGGCCTCCGCTGCGGGCGCCGATGCCGGGGTCGTCGCCTCCGCGAGGCGCACTTCGCGGACTCTAGCGCCGATTCGCGCCCCCGGTCAAGGACCTCAGCCTTGAATCATCCCCAGCTTTCCTCGACCCATTCGGCGGGCACAACTTACTAATGCAACCTCAGCCGGGGCGGCGGTTGACACCGCACCGACGGCCGGCTACGCTGCCATAGGTCAGGCCTTGGCATGCAGGAGGTCGAGCTCGGCAAGGGTTCGGCCTGAGGACCAGCAGGGGGGGTCAGGCCCGCCGGGTCTGTGCCCTGTCCGAGCGGCGCACCCCGTGTCAGGACGCGCTCCCTCTGCCGGCCGGCGGCCGCCCCCCGGCGCGTTGGGGAGGTGGAGATGCTGCTCTTCTGCCCGAACTGCGGCCGCCGATTCGAGGTGCCCGGGCATCTCGAGGCGGACGCGGCCCACAAGTGCCCTTCCTGCGGCGTCGAGTTCGGCGGCGCCAGGCGCGAGGCCACCTCGGGCGGCAGACTCAAGTTCGTGAGCGGCGGCGAGACCCATTACGAGACGGCCTCGTCCCGCGCCCCGGGGGATGCGCGCGTCTCGGTAGGCGAGGCCGCACGCGCGGGCCAGGTCAGGAGGGTCGACCCGGCGAAGTGCGAGCTCGGGCGCGAGCTGAGTCGCTCGGGTGCCGGGGTCCTGTTCGAGGGCAAAGATACCCAGTCCGGCGAACCGGTCCTCGTGCGCAGGTTGCTCGTCGAAGGAGGATCGGTCGCCGACGCAGAGCGCTGGTCGGCTGCGGCCGCCAAGCTCCAGAACCTGAGGCATCCCAGGGTAGTACCGGTCCTCGGGGTGGGACTGCGCGACGGCGTTCCGCATGTCGTCGCCGAGCGCGCGGCTGGGCGCGACCTCGGTTCCGTCGTGGCCGGCCGGCCGATCACTGTCAGGCAGGCGATGCAGTACGCGCTGCATGTCGTCGAGGCCCTCACGGCCGCCCAGGGCGCCGGCGCGGTCCACGGGAATCTCAAGCCTTCGAATGTGATCATCGACCCCCAGGGTCGCGCGCGCGTGTGCGACTTCGGTCTGGCCCCGCGCGCCCTCGAGGCAGGGGAGCTCATACCGGGTCCGCATGTCCTGGGCTGGCTGCCTTTCGCCCCGCCGGAGATGGTGCGCGAGGGTCCGGCCCTCGCGGACGAACGCTCTGACGCCTACGGGCTGGGTGCGCTCGTCTACTTCATGCTGACGGGCAGACCCCCGTTCGCGGCCGACGATCCCAGGGCGCTTCTCACGGCGGCGCTAGAGGAGACGCCCCGCCCGCCGAGCTCGCTGAATCCGAAGGTCCCAGCGGAGCTGGATTCCACAGTGATGCGGGCCCTGGAGAAGAACGCGGCCCTCAGGACCGCGAATGTCCAGGCCCTGGGGTACGAGCTCAGGCGCTTCGAGCGGGAACTGCCGGTCAAGGCGGCGAGGGCCGCCGGCACCCCCGTTCGCAAGAGATCCTGGCTCGGGGCGCTCTTTGTTATTGTCTTGCTCGGCGCTGCCGCCGGGGGCGGGTACTGGTATTATGAGCGCACTAGAGTCGAGGCCGCTCTCGAGGCCGCTCGGGTTCTGGTGAACGAGGCGCGAGAGCTCGAGCGGGCCCCCGGCGGGCTCCCCGAGGCCGTGGATCGCTACCGCCGCGCGGCCGAAGCCGTCGCAGGGCATCCGGCGGAGGCGGAGCATCTCCTGCTCTTGGCGGATTCGCTTGTGCGCTCGGGCGACTTGGTGTCGGCGGCGGAGACCCTGGAGAGGGCCTCGCGGCTGCGCGCACCCGAGGCGCTCGACGCGCGCGCGAGGCTTCCCGCGGCGCTGCTCCTGGCGGGCAGGGCCGAGGAGGCCGAGTCCGCCTGGCGGGCCCTGGCGGCGTCGAACGTGCCTCCCGCCGTGGCGAGCCGGTCGGCGGAGAGCGCGATCGAGGCCGCGGAGTTCCTCGCGCGTTCGGGCAGGCCTGAGGAGGCCCGCAGGGCGCTCGAATCGCTCCTGCAGATGGACTCGTACGTCCGGGCGGTGGGGGTCGGCGCGGAAGGCGAGCTGCGGGAGTCCTACGGGAGGGTCCTCTTCGCTCTCGACAGGTTCGACGACGCGCGAACGCAGTTCAATCGGGCGCTCTCCGGCGGAGAGGCGGGGCGCCCGGCCGCGCGGGAGCGGGCCGCGTTGGGCCTCGTCGCCATAGTGGACTCGGATATCCGACGGAAGGAGCTCTCCGAAGAGGAGGAACGAGCGATAGCCTTTTCGGCGCTCGCCCGGGCGCTCTACGCCCGCGCGCTCCTGGCGAGGGCCCTGGATTCCGGTCCTAAGACGGAGGCGACGCAGGCGCTCCTCTCCCGCGCGTCCGGGGCGGCGTCCGCGGTGGCGCTCTCGACGGACTCGCCGCCGCTAGCCAAGGCGTGGGCGAGGCTCGCCCTCGGCGAGGCGAGCGAGGCGGCGGGCAGGCTCGACGAGGCGCGGGCGCACTTCGAGGCGGCGGTCGCGTCGGCCTCGGGGGAACGAGCAGACCCTGCGCGGGCCTCCTCCGATTCGAGGTATCCTAATAGCGGCCCGGCTGGCAGCCCTGCGGCCGTGGAGTCGCTCGCCCTCGCGGGGGCCGCCAGACTCGCACTCCGCGCCGGCGACGCCCGGAAGGCGATCGCGGACCTGCGCGAGGTCTCCAGGCGCATCGGAGGCGACGCCACATGCTCGGAGGCCGCGGCGACGGCGCTTCTACTGGAGGGTCACGCGCAGAGGCTCCTCGGTCAGAGCGACGAGGCCGCCCGCAGGTACCGCGAGCTCGTGGGGACGTTCGGCGGCGGCAAGTCCCCGCGCGGGGTGCGCGCCGCCGCTGCGGCGGGCCTCTGCGGCCTGGGAGAGGTCGCCATGGAGACGCGCGCAGCGGAGCTCGCCGTCTCCAACTTCGAGAGGTTGCGTACGGAAGCACCGACCGGGCTCTTGGGCCTGATCGCGCGAGTGATGACCGGCGGCGCTACCGAGGGAGAGCTCGTGGAGGCGGCCGCGCGGGCCACGCCCGACGAGGCGGCGCGGGCGTTCTACTGCGCGGCGCTCAGGCGCGACCTTGCGAACGAACCAGGGCCCGCTCACGAGCTTTTCAATAAGGCGATCGAAGTCGCCGGCGAAGTCTCCTGGTACAGGTTTCTCGCTCGGGCCCGCTTGGAACGGCAGTAGCCGCGACGGGCCGACAAGGCCTGCGCAACTGGGGCCGGCATCGCCGGAACGAGGTTGACCGTGGCCGAACCGCTCGCCGTATTCCAGTACCTCGACGCCCTGCCCGTGCCGACGCTGGTCGTGCGTGACGGGTCCGTAGCGTTTGCCAACGCCGCCTGCGAGAGACTGACCGGCTTCGGCAGGCAGGAACTCTGCTCGCAGACGTCGCCCCTCGCGCAGGCGGCCCTGTCCGCAGCGGGAGCACGTCCGGCCGCCCTCGAAGGCGGAACCGCGACGGATGTGGTCGAGCTTTGCCTCACCACCAGGGGAGGCGAGAAGTTGAGAATCCGTCTCCTCAGTGGCCGCGTGGAGCTCGACGGGGGCGCGGAAACGATCGTCTGTCTGGATGTGCCCGGCCTGGGTCCTCGCGTGTCGGGCGCCCCAGCCGGCGGCCCCCGGCAGGTCGATGCAGCCGGGAAGTTCGCCAGCCTCGTCAAGGACATGCCGTACGCCTATCTCGAGACGGACCTCGAGGGCAGGATCACCTTCGCCAACGCGCGAGCCGAGCAGCTCAGCGGTTGGACCCGGGAATGCCTGCTCGCGATGAAGGTGACGGACTTCCTCCGAGAGGAAGACATCTCCAGGGCCCTGGCGGACCTGGCCGAGGCGAAGGTGGGTCCGAACGACGGGGCGCGTGTTTACGCCATCCGGAGGCGCGACGGGAGCTGGCTCGACGTCGAAGTCAATGCCGTGCCCTTGAGGGCCTCGGACCAGATAGTCGGCTTTCAGATAACCGTGGCCGACATCACGGCGTACAGGCGCGCGGAGAAGACGCTGAAGGCCTCTCTCGAATCCCGCAGGACGCTTCTCGACGCCTTACCTGAGGGCGTCGCCGGGAGCGACCTGCAGGGCCGCCTTACGTATCTCTCGCGCAGGGCGCTGGAGATGGCTGGGTACGCCTCCGAGGAGGAGCTCCTGGGGAAGAGCTCGTTTCTCTTCATCGCGCCGGAGGATCGCGAGAGGGCCGCCGAGAACCTTAGGCTCGCCCTGCGCGACGGGGTGGTCAGGGACGCCGAGTACGTGCTCCTGAAGAAAGACGGCAGCCGCTACCCCGTGGAGCTGAGCGCGGCCGTGGTCCGCGACGCGGACGGGAAGCCGACCGGTTTCGTGGCGCTCCTGCGCGATGTGTCGGAGCGGAAGCGCGCCGAGGAGAGGAACGAGAAGCTCGAGCTGGAACTGACCGCGCTGAGGCGGGATCTGCGGGAGAAGTACGGGCTGAGCGGCATCATCGCAGTGCACCCCAAGATGAGAGCGGTCTGCGAGACGATCCTCGCCGTGAGCTCCACCGACGCGACCGTGCTCGTGCAGGGGGAGACCGGCACAGGCAAGGAGCTCGTCGCCAAGGCCGTGCACTACAACAGCAGAAGGCGGGAGGGCCCCTTCGTCAAGGTGGATTGCGGGGCGCTCGCGGAGGGCCTCCTGGAGAGCGAGCTCTTCGGTCACGTGAAGGGCGCCTTCACGGGGGCGCTGAGGGATCGCCCGGGGCGCTTCGAAATGGCCGACGGCGGCACGATATTCCTGGACGAGATCCAAAACCTCTCTTTCGCGCTCCAGGCGAAGCTCCTCCGGGCCGTGCAGGAGGGGCGCTTCGAGAAAGTAGGGAGCGACGTCACGCAGTCCGCCGACGTGCGGATCGTGGCGGCCACGAACGAGAACCTGATGAGGCTCGTCAACGAGGGGAAGTTCAGGAGAGACCTCTATTACAGGTTGAACGTGGTGTCGGTCGTCCTCCCGCCGCTCCGCGAGAGGCTGGAGGACCTGCCGCTGTTGGCCCAGCATTTCCTCAAGCGCCTCGCGGAGAAGCACGGCAAGTCCGTGACCGGTTTTTCCAACGGGGCGCTCGCGCGCATGGCGAGGTACGGCTGGCCCGGCAACGTCCGCGAGCTGGAGAACGTCATCGAGCAGGCGGTGATCTTCTGCCGTGGCGACACGATACAGCCCTCCGACATCCGGCTGCCGAGCACGACCTCGAGCGCATCCCTCAAGGCGCTCGCGCCGGGGAAGTCGCTATTGCAGACGGTCCGCGAGGGGGAGAGGCGGGCGCTCCTCGAGGCCCTGGACGAGGCCGGCGGCAACAGACGCCGCGCAGCCGAGCTCCTCGGCATCAGCCGGTCGGCGCTCTACAAGAAGCTGAAGAAGCACTCCGTCAAGAAACTGCGCGGATAGGGCAGGGTCGCTCAATTCTCCCCTACGGGACTGGGGCGCATGCGTCGGCGGAGCGCGCGAGCCGCCCCTCGCGCCCGATGCGAGTATCGGCGGACGCGGCCTTACAATGACCCCGTATTTCGGAGGCGAAGAGTTGCGCTGGGGGCGCCGGGAAGCTACCCTGACGCGAGAAAGGATCGCCCGGGCATGCCCCGGCTCGTCATAAAGAACGGCCCTCACCGCGGCATGAGCTTCCGCCTCGCGGGCGATCGCCTGTCCGTGGGGCGCGACTTCGACAATACCATCCAGATCCCGGACGCGAGGTCGAGCCGCCATCACGCCGAGATCAGGTGCGAGGAGTCCGGCTGGGTCCTCTGGGACCTGGGCAGCTCGAACGGGACCTTCCTCAACGGCAAGCCCGTCAAGAGCCACACGCTCCAGGACGGCGACGAGATCAGGATCGGCGAGACGGTGCTCCGCTTCGTCCGCGACGAACCGGCCGGCGCGGGGCCCGTCCTCGAGCGCGCGGCGACCGCCCCCGAGTTCGCCGGCTTCGAGACCCTGCTCGCCGGGAAGAACAGGCTCCTCGAGGCCGAACGCGCCGACCGCGCCCCCGAAGAGCTCAAGCGGGCGAACGCGCGGCTCGTCAGGCTCTACGAGCTCGCGCGGGCCTCGGCCGGGGCCGACACGGTCGCCGAGCTCCTGGAGAAGGCCTCAGAGCTCGTCGAGCGCGCCATCGAGGCGGACAGGGTCTTCCCGATACTTTACGAGGAACCGGGGCGCTGGACGCCCTGGGGCAGGCCCGTGCGGGCTGGCGCCCGGGGAGCCATCGCGCGGGCGGTCGCCGGGGCCCCCGTCTCCATGGGGGTGGTCGAGACAGTCCTGCGCGAGCGGAAGAGCATCCTGACCCGCGCCCCCGAGGACGAGCGCTTCCGCGAGCGGGAGAGCGTCAAGCTCAACGAGACTGGGTCGGTCCTGTGCGTGCCGCTCTCGGCGCACGACAGGTTCCTCGGGGTGCTCTACGCGGACCGCCTGGCCGGCGGCGAGGACTTCTCGCGCGAGGACCTCGAGTTCCTCGACGCCGCCGCCGCGTACGTCGCGCTCGCCCTGGAGGGCCTGCGCGAGCGCGAGGGGGTCGTGCGCAGGGCGGAGGCCCTCTCGCGCGACCTCAGGGCCGAATACACGATGATCGGCGAGAGCCCCGCGATGAGGCGCGTCTTCGAGTTCCTGGAGCGCGCGTCGCCGGTGGACTCGAGCATCCTGATCCTGGGCGAGTCCGGTACCGGGAAGGAGCTCGTCGCCAGGGCCGTGCACGCGAGCTCCCGCAGGGCGCTCGGACCGTTCGAGGTCGTGAACTGCGCGGCGCTCGCGGAGTCCTTGGTGGAAAGCGAACTCTTCGGGCACGTGAAGGGCGCCTACACCGGGGCGACCGCCGACAGGCCCGGCCGCTTCGAGCTCGCCGACGGCGGGACCATCTTCCTCGACGAGATCGGGGAGCTCCCCGACAGGATCCAGACGAAGCTCCTCCGCGTCCTCGAGCAGGGCGAGTGCTGTCGCGTGGGCGACTCGCGAGTCAGGCACGTGGACGTGCGCGTGATCGCCGCGACGAACCGCGACCTCGACCGGGAGGTCGCCGCAGGGCGGTTCAGGCGGGACCTCTACTACAGGCTGAACGTCCTGCGGGTCGAGCTGCCGCCGCTCCGCGAGCGCGGGGACGACCTCTGGCTCCTCATCGACCACTACTCGGCCTACTACGCCAGGAAGTGCGGGAGGGCGAGCCTGACGCTCTCGCCGGAGGTGCGCGAACTCTTTCGGGCCTATCCCTGGCCGGGGAACGTGCGCGAGCTCAGGAACGTCCTCGAACGCCTGGCGGTGCTCGTCCCGGCCGAGCCGATAACCGAACGCGACCTCCCGCCGGGCCTGCTCGCGGCCCCGGCCGGGGTGAGCGAGGCCCGCGCAGGCGCGACGCTCGAGGAGGTCGAGCGCGAGCACATCCTAAGGGTCCTCGCCTCCGTGAACGGCAACAAGAAACGCGCCGCGGAGATACTCGGTATAGATCGTTCGACCCTCTACGCCAAGCTGAAGGCCTACGGGAAGGACCCGGGCGAGTGAGCTGGATGGCCCCAGGCGGGCGCGCGCCGCTCGCGCGGACATCGACGCCCTGGGCCTGACATGGGGCGGCGTCGCGGCGGCCATCGCCCTGTGGAGACCGCAGGTCCGCTGGGGGAGCCGATCCTTCGCAAGATCCGGTGTGGAGAGCCTATGAGCCGCCGCGCGCGCCTCGCCCTGATCGTGGGATCGGCCATCTTCCAGGCCTGGCCGGCGATTCGGCTCGCGCGCTCCCCCTGGCGGGGGGAGATCGCCTTCCGCTGCGCGGCCCAGAGCGAGCTGCCGGGAGCTCCGGCCGCGGCCGTCGCGCCCGGCAGGCGGGACGGCTTCGCGAGCCCGGACTCCCCCGGCGTCTCCGTGCATGCGGGGTCCATTGCCGAACTCCCCGACGGGACGCTCGCCGCGGCCTGGTACGCCGGCTCGCGCGAGGGGGCGCCCGACGTGCGCATCCTCATGGCGAGGCGACCCGCCGGGCCGCTCGCCGACTGGGGCCCCCCGCGCGAGCTCGTCAGCCGCGAGTCCGCCTCGCGCGAGCTGGGCCGCCACGTGAGGAAGGTCGGGAACGCCGTAATCTTCGCGGACGACTCCGGGCGGCTCTGGCTCGTCTACGTGACGATCGCCATCGGGGGATGGTCGGGGAGCTCGCTCAACGTGAAGGGCTCCACCGACGGCGGCGAGACCTGGACTCCGAGCCGCAGGCTCGCGCTCAGCCCTTTCTTCAATCTGAGCGAGCTCGTGAGGTCGCAGCCCGTGCCGCTCGAGGGCGGCGGGTTCGCGCTGCCGATATACCACGAGAACATGGCGAAGTTCCCCGAGATCCTCTGGCTCGCCGGGCCACCCGGCGGCGCGCTCTCCTGGAGAAAGTCGCGGATCTCGTGGGGGAGGTCCTTCATCCAGCCCGCGATCGCGCCCCTCGGGCCGCGCGAGGCGGTCGCGCTCCTGCGCACCTGCGCGGGAGAGAGAGCGGTCGGCGCGGCCCGGACATCGGACGCCTGCGCGAGCTGGAGCCCGGTGAGACGCCTCGAGGGGCTCCCGAACCCCGACGCCGCGGTGGGCGCAGTCGCGCTCCCGGGGGGCAGGCTGCTCCTCGCGTTCAACGACTCGGTGTCCGACAGGTCGAACCTCAAGCTCGCGGTTTCGTCGGACTGCGGGGCGAGCTGGCTCCGGATCGCCACGCTGGAGGAGGAGGGCGGCGCCGAGTTCTCCTACCCGTTCATGATCCGCTCGCGCGGCGGCCGCATCCACCTGGTCTACACCTGGCGCAGGAGGAGGATCAGGCACGTCGAGTTCGACGACTCCTGGCTCGAGGAACGGGTGCGCGCGGCGCTCGGAGGGCAGGCGCGGTGATCGCGTGGGCGTTCTCGTTCGTCTTTCCGATGCTTCTCGTTCTCGTCCTCGCCCAGGCCGCCGCCGCGAGGCTCGGCGCGAACCTGCGTTCGGGCCGGACGGCCCTCGCGCTCGCGGTGTTCTCGCTGGCCTGCGTGGCGGCGCCGGTCTTCCCCCCGGTCGGGTTGCCGCTCGCGCGGGTGCTCGCCGGCTCTGGCCTGAGCGCGAGCATCCCGCTGCTCGCGCTCGTTTTCTCGAGCGTCTGGGAGGGCTTCTCGGGGACGAGGTTGCTCGACGACCGCGCGACGCGGGCGTCGCGCGTCTTCGGCCTCGCCTGCGGGCTCCTCCTCTACCCGATGGCGATGGGCCTGGGGGTGGCCGACCCCTACTCCCTGGGCTGGGAGTTCTCGCCGCTCTGGCCAGCCATGTGGGCTGTCGCCGCGGCGCTCATCTGGAAGGGCAACACGTTCGGCCTGGTCCTCGCGGCCTGCCCGCTCGCGCGCGAGGCGGGGCTCTTGGAGTCGCCGAACCTGTGGGACTACCTCGTCGACCCCTTCTATGTCCTGGCCTCTGCCGTCGGGCTCGGCTCGGCCGCGCTGCGGCGCTCGCGAGAAGCGACACCTGCACACCCGTGAACCCGAAGCGGCTGGCCGGTCCGCGGGATGGAGGGTCGCTCCGAAGGGTTCATCGGGTACCCGAGCGGCGTTCGGGGCTACTCGAGTCCTGAACAAAACTGGCCTCGCGCTCGCGGCGACGAGCGCCCCCCGACGGGGTCGCCCGGGTGCGCCCGCGGGTTCGGCCAGGGGTCTCCGCGGACTCAGCGCTCCCCGAAGAGCCGCAGGGCGTTCAGCCGCCAGACCCGCTCCCGCGCGGCGGCATCGAGCCCGAGCCAGTCCATCGCCCTGCGGTAGACGCCGACTGCCCAGGCCATCCTCTCGGGCGGGACGTCCGTCCCGAAGACCATCGCGTCCGCGGCCCCGGGCCACCAGAAGGCCCGCCGGAACCACTCCTCGCCCATCCCCTTCGGCTCCCACCCGGAACCGGAGGTGATGTCGAAGCGGATGCCGCGGTTCACGCGCAGGACCATGAGCGCCTCGTCGTACCAGGGGGCGCCCAGGTGACACATGACGATCTCGAGCGTCGGGAATCGCCGCGCGAGCGTGTCGAGCCTGACGGGGCGCATCCTGTCGCAGGAGACGTCCGTCCAGCGCTCGAAGCCCACGCGCGCCACGATGCCGGTGTGGAAGATCGCGGGCAGGCCCTCGGCGGCGACCGCCTCGTAGATGGGATCGAACTCGCGCGAGTCGTACTCCGCCGCCGGCACGATGAACTTCACGCCGCGGAAGCCGCGAGGGCGGAGGGACGCGATCTCCTCGGCGCGGTTCCTGCCGGGCACGAACGTATAGATCGGCCAGACGAGCCCGCCTAATGCCTCGGCCGCGCGAAGGGGCCTGTCGTTGTCGAAGCCGCGCTCGTCCCCGGAGGTCTGGGCGCAGACCTTCTCTATCCCGAGCTCCTCGCAGGCGGCGCGGAGGCGCTCAAGAAAGCCCGGCTCCGGACCGATGTGACAGTGCGTATCGACGATACCGCTGCCTGTCATGGCGACGGCCCGCCCCTCATCGGCCTCGGTCACCCGCGCGAGCGCAGGCCTGCCGGCGGACTAGCTGCGTACCCGTCCGCGTTGCACGGGACACACGCAAGTTCTAGAATCTGTGCGGTCGGACGCAACAGCATTGGAGAGGATGCGCCAGCCATGAGCGGCAATCAGGAAGGCTCGGGCACCGACTTCATCAGGAAGCTCATACGCGAGCACAACGCCTCCGGCCGGTTCGGCGGGCGCGTGCACACGCGGTTCCCGCCCGAGCCGAACGGTTATCTTCACATCGGCCACGCGAAGGCGGCCCTGCTCAACTGGAACATCGCCAGGGAGTTCGGGGGCAAGTTCAACCTGCGCCTCGACGACACGAACCCGACCAAGGAGAGCCAGGAGTACATCGACGCCATCAGGCGCGACCTACGCTGGCTCGGGATCGACTGGGAGGACAGGGAGTTCTACGCCTCCGACTACTTCGACCGACTCTACGAATGGGCGGTCGAGCTCGTGAAGAGAGGCCTCGCCTACGTAGACAGCCTCCCGCCCGAGCAGATGAGCGAGCTGCGGGGGACCGCGATCAAGGCGGGCGAGAAGGTGGAGACGAGGCCGGGCACCGAAAGCCCCTACCGCAACCGCTCGGTCGAGGAGAATCTCGCGCTATTAGAGCGCATGAGGCGGGGCGAGTTCAGGGAGGGCGAGTGCGTCCTCCGGGCGAAGATCGACATGTCGCACCCCAACCTGAACATGCGCGACCCCGTCATGTACCGCATCATCCATGCGAGTCACCCGCGCACGGGCTCGAAGTGGTGCATATATCCCACCTACGACTGGGCCCACGGCCAGTCGGACTCCATAGAAGGGATCACGCACTCGATCTGCACGCTCGAGTTCGAGAACCACAGGCCGCTCTACGACTGGTTCCTGGACGCGCTCGGCGTGCACCACCCGCAGCAGATCGAGTTCGCGCGGCTCGACCTGACTTACACCGTGATGTCGAAGCGCAGGCTGCTCAGGCTCGTCGAGCTCGGTCACGTGCGCGGTTGGGACGACCCCCGCATGCCCACGCTCGCCGGGCTCAGGCGGCGGGGGTATACCCCGGAGGCGATCAGGGCCTTCTGCGCGAGGATCGGCGTCTCGAAGGCGGAGAGCGTGGTCGACGTGGCCCTGCTCGAAGATACGCTCCGCGATCATCTGAATAAGACCTCCCCGCGAGTCATGGCGGTACTGAACCCGCTCAAGCTCGTGCTCGAGAACTTCCCGGAGGGCCGCACCGAAGAGGTAGAGGTGCCGGTGAACCCCGAGGACCCTTCCGCGGGCTCCCGCAAGGTGCCCTTCTCGCGCGAGCTCTGGATAGAGCGCGACGACTTCATGGAGGCCCCCCCGCCGAAATACTTCAGGCTCGCGCCCGGTCGCGAGGTGAGGCTGCGGGGCGCCTATCTCGTCACGTGCACGGGCGTCGTGAAGGACTCGCGCGGGGAGGTGGTCGAGCTGCGCGGGCGCTGCGATCTATCCACGCGCGGCGGGAGCGCCCCCGACAACCGCAGGGTGAAGGGGACGCTCCACTGGGTCTCGGCGCCTCACGCGCTCGAGTTCGAGGCGAGGCTCTACAACCGCCTGTTCACGAAGCCCGACCCCGACGACTGCGAGCCGGGGAAGGACTGGCTCTCCAATCTCGCCCCCGATTCGCTCGTCGTGCTGAACGGCTGCAAGATCGAGCCTTCCGTCCGCGGCGCCGCGCCGGGTGCGCGGTACCAGTTCGAGCGCCTGGGCTACTTCTGCGTCGACCCGGATTCCAATGCCGGGCGGCTCGTCTTCAACCGGACGGTGACGCTGCGCGATTCCTGGGCGAAGCTCGCAGGGAAGCTTCAAGGCCCGGGGGGCTAGGAGGCCCGCTTGCCTCCGCACTCCCGTCGAGATTGGCCCGGGCGGCGCGGAGGCCGATGGGACGAGCAGGCGCGTCATGCCGGGGGCTACGCCCGCCTCCCCGCGCGCTCGAGTATCTCCTTGACCTTCATGCTGCGGATGCGCGCGGCGCGCTCGTCCTCGTCGAGCTTGGCCTGGATGAGTTTCCTGGCCTCGAGGAGCCTCGGGATCATGACGTACTCCAGGGCGTTCACGCGCCTGCGCGTCCGCTCGACCTCGGCGGCGAGCCTGCGGAGCGTCTCCTCGCTCTCGGCTACACGGACCGCGAGCGGAAATATCTCCGCCAGCTCGCCGAGCGCGGCGTCGAGCTCCTGCGGCGTCGCGGCGAGACTGTAGAAGCCGCGCGCGCGCCCGACCCCCGCGCGGAGCACGGGGACCGGGACGTTCGCGCGCCGCTCCTCGGAGAGCTCGACCTGCGCCGAGAGGCCGCTCCCGGCGAGGGCGGTCCCCAGGGGTCCTGCCCCGAGCTCGGCCGCTATCGTGCCGAACCGGACCGAGAGCCTCGGAAACCGCGAATCGAACTCACCCCTGAGCCTGACGTACTCGGAGACGAGCGGCATGAACTCCCTGACGAGCCCCTCGAGCTTGTCCTGGAGGAGCTTGTGGCCCCGGCGGGCGAGCTCAATCCGCCTCCTGAGCCTGAGGAGCTCCATCCGCGTGGGCGAGACCTTGAGCTGCATGGCGTCCGGCGCCTCCGGTCGGCCGCTACGCTCGGGCCGGCGCCAGGGCCGGCTCCTTCGGCATGTACTTCTCGATGTGTTCTTGCTTCACGCGCTTGAGCTCGCCGCGCGGGAGCATCGAGAGGAGCTTCCAGCCCAGGTCGAGGTCCGCCTCGATCTCGCGGTTCTCGTCCTCGCCCTGGCTGATGAAGCGCCGCTCGAACTCCACGGCGAACTTCACGAAGATCCGGTCCGCGGGCGTGAGCGCCGCCTCGCCGAGCACCACGGCGATCTCCTGGGCGTTCTTCCCGCGGGCATAGGCCGCGTAGAGCTGGTTCATGACGCCCGCGTGGTCCTCGCGGGTCTTGCCCGGGCCGATGCCTTTGTCCTTCAGGCGCGAGAGCGAAGGCAAGACATCCACCGGCGGATAGATCCCCTCGTTATGGAGGGCGCGCGAGAGGAGTATCTGCCCCTCGGTGATGTAGCCGGAGAGGTCGGGCACCGGATGGGTCTTGTCGTCCTCGGGCATCGTGAGGATCGGCATCTGCGTGATCGAGCCCTTCCGCCCCCTGATGCGCCCCGCGCGCTCGTAGATCGTCGAGAGGTCCGTGTACATGTAGCCGGGATACCCGCGCCGCGAGGGGACCTCCTTGCGCGCGGCGGAGATCTCGCGCAGGGCCTCGGCGTAGTTGGTCATGTCGATCAGGATCACGAGGACGTGCATGTCGCAATCGTAGGCCAGGAACTCCGCCGTCGTCAGGGCCATCCGCGGGACCGCGATCCGCTCGATGGGCGGGTCGTCGGCCAGGTTCACGAAGAGCACGGCCCTGTCCAGGGCCCCGGTCCTGCGGAAGTCGCTGATGAAGAACTCCGACTCCCCGAACGTGATCCCCATCGCCGCGAAGACTACCGCGAAGGACTCGCCCGTCTTCAGGACCTTCGCCTGGCGCGCGACCTGCGCGGCGAGCCGGGCGTGGGGGAGCCCGGCGCCGGAGAATATCGGGAGCTTCTGCCCGCGCACGAGCGGGTTCAGGACGTCTATCGTCGATATGCCGGTCTGGATGAACTCGTTGGGGAAGTCGCGCGCGTAGGGGTTCATGGGGGAGCCGTTCACGTTCAGCGTCTTCTCGGGGATGATCTCGGGGCCGCCGTCGACGGGCCTGCCGAAGCCGTCGAAGATGCGCCCCACCATGTCGCGCGAGACGCCGAGCTCCAGGCCCTTGCCGAGGAACCTGACGCCCGCGCCCTTGGGCGAGAGGTCTCGCGTGCCCTCGAAGACCTGGACGAGCGCCGCCTTCTCAGAGACCTCGAGCACCCTGCCGCGGCGGAGCTCGCCCGAGGGGGTGCGGATCTCGGCGATCTCCCCGTAGGCCACGCCGGCGACGCTGTCGACGAGCATGAGGGGGCCTACGATGTCCCTTACGGTAAGGTACTCCTTCCTCACTTGGCACCTCCACGGGTCGCGACGGCCGCGATCTCCTTGTCCATCTCGGCGGCGAGCGCCTTGAACTCGTCGAGCCTGGACTCCGGGATGAGCTTGGCGCGCGAGATCTTCTCCTTCACCGCGAGGCCCAGAAGCGCCTCGAGCGGCGCGCCCTTCCCCAGGGCCTCCCGCGCGCGCCTGTAGTAGCCGAGCACGAGGTCGAGGAGCAGGAACTGCTTCTTGAGCGACGTGTAGGTGTCGGCCGGGTCGAACGCGTTCTGATGGAGGAAGTCCTCCCGGATCATCTTCGCGCCCTCCAGGAGAAGCCTGTCGGGCGGGGCGAGCGAGTCCATTCCGACGAGGCGCACGACCTCCTCGAGCTCGGCCTCCCTCTTGAGTATGGCCATGGCCTCGCGGCGGTTTTCGCCCCAGCGGGGATCCACGGTCTCCGCGAGGCGCGCGTCCACCAGGTCCCTGAAGAGCGAATAGCTGGTCAGCCAGTTGATCGCAGGGAAGTGTCTCTGGAACGCCAGCTTGTCGTCGAGCCCCCAGAAGACCTTGGTCAGCCTGAGCGTGCCCTGAACGACCGGCTCGGAGAAGTCGCCGCCGGGAGGCGAGACGGAGCCTATCACGGTGAGCGTGGCCTCGCGCTCCGGCCTCCCGAGGCACTTCACCCGGCCGGAACGCTCGTAGAAGCTCGCGAGGCGCGAGACGAGATACGCGGGGTAGCCCTCCTCGCCGGGCATCTCCTCGAGCCGGCCCGACATCTCGCGCATGGCCTCCGCCCATCGCGACGTGGAGTCCGCCATGAGCGCGACGGAGTAGCCCATGTCGCGGAAGTACTCGGCCATCGTGATCCCCGTGTAGACGGAGGCCTCGCGCGCGGCCACGGGCATGTTCGACGTATTCGCCACGAGGACCGTCCGCTCCATGAGCGGGCGGCCGGTGCGGGGGTCGGTGAGCTCGGGGAACTCCATGAGGACGTCCGTCATCTCGTTCCCGCGCTCGCCGCAGCCGACGTAGACTATGATGTCCGCCGCGGCCCACTTCGCGAACTGGTGCTGGATGACCGTCTTCCCGCTCCCGAACGGTCCCGGCACGCACGCGGCGCCCCCGGCGACCATCGGGAATAGCATGTCGATGACGCGCTGGCCGGTCAGGAGCGGTTCGGAGGGGGGAAGCTCCTCGGCCGAGGGTCTCGGCGAGCGCACGGGCCACTTCTGCATCATGGCGAGGGGGACGCTCGAGCCGTCGCCCTTGTCCAGCACAGCGACCGGTTCGTCCACGCGCGCGTCCTTCTCGGAGATCTCCTCGATCACCCCCGAGAGGCCCGGCGGCACCATGATCCTGTGCTCGACGGGAGGCGTCTCCTGTACGACGCCGATGATGTCGCCCTCGGAGACCTTGTCGCCCTTCTTGGCGCGCGGGACGAAGTGCCAGGTCTTTTCCCTGTCGAGCGCGTGGGCCTCCGCGCCGCGGACGATGAAGTCGCCGAAGCTCGCCCTGAGCTTGTCGAGCGGCCTCTGCACGCCGTCGTAGATCGAGCCTACAAGCCCCGGCCCGAGCTCGACCGAGAGCGGGGCGCCCGTCCTGACGACGGGCTCGCCGGGGCGGATGCCCTCGGTCTCCTCGTATACCTGGACCGAGACGAGCTCTCCCCTGATCTCTATGATCTCGCCGAAGAGCCTGAGCTCCCCGACCCTGACCATCTCGTACATCCGCGCGCCCTCCAGGCCGCGCGCGACGACGAGCGGCCCGGACACCCTCACGACCTGGCCCGTCGATTCACTCATCGCGGCGTCCCATCAAGGTCGCCCCGGGCGCTCCGCCCGGGCGACGAGGTCCACTCCGAAAGATCGCAGGACGATGTCTCTTGTCGTCTCGAGCCCCCTGCGGCGCGGGCCGGGGAGCACGAGCACCGTCACCCCCGGCGCCTCCGCCGCCGCCTCGGCGAACTCCTCCGAGAGGACCAGGAAGCTCCCGCCCGCCGCGAGCGCCCGCACCGCCTCCCGCGCGGCCTCTGGCGAGTCCACCTCGTGGACCTGCGCGCCCAGCGCCGCGAGGGCCCTCACCTCGTGGGCGCGGCCGACCGCGTGGATCGCGAGCCTCATGCGGCGATGCCCCTCCCAGGCTCGCCCGCGGTTTCGAGCCAGCCGAGCGACCTGTACGCCGCGCGCCGGATGAGCCTCGCCTGTTCGCCGAAGGCGAGCAGGTAATGGAGCACCCGCCCCGGCGAGAAGGGTTCGCCCTTCGAGGCCGCGGCGACCTCGAGGAGTTCGGGGCCGTCCGCGCCCTCGGCGAACTCGCCCGCGATGGCCGCAGCGGCCCTCTCCGTCCGGTCCGACAGGAACTCGCGCGCCCGCGCCGTGAGGAGCCGCCCGCGGAAGAAGAAATAGAGCGCCTCCGAAGGCAACCCCTGGGCGAGCGCCCGGCGCGCCACCCTGGCCGAGGCCGCCTGCGCGCGGCGGTCCGCCCAGGACGCGACCACGGCGTCGCCCGACTCGTCCGCGAGTTCGAGCGTCACCATGAGTTCGGCGGAATCCACGAGGAGCGATGCGGCCGACCGCGCGCCTGCGACAGGCTCGGGGAAGGGGGGTTCGAGCCGCGCGGCGAAGCGCTCGGCGAGCCCCAGGGCCCTCAGGGATAGCCTCGCGAGGAAGCGGGCGAGTTCCCTCGAGTCCGCGCCGTCGGGAAGCTCCGCGATGACCTTGCGCATCTCGTGGGCGGCGCGCCCGGCGCGCAGGATGTCCGCGATCGCCGGCGAGGGCGAGAGCTTAGCGATCTCGTCGAGCTCCTGCGCCAGGCGAACGTCAGAGACGCGATCGATCGAATCGAGGGGCTCGACCGGCCCGAAGAAGCTCCTCGAGAGCCTCGAGGAGACCTCGCGCGGGGAGAGGCCGGAGAGCTCGTCGATCGCGCGCTCGGAGAGGAAGAGCGTCTCCCTCGCCGCGCAGACGCCGGAGACGAAGGCCCAGTCGTCGAGACTCATGCCGCTCCCCCGAAGAGCAGTCGTGCGAGCTCCGCCCTGAGCGAGCCGGTCGCCTCGGCGAGCCTCGCGGAGAGGGTCCTGTCCAGCCGGAAATCTTCGCGCACGACGATGTAGCCGGCGTCGATCGCGGGGTCCTCCTCGACGCGCGCGCGGCCCGCGACGATGCGCTCCATCTCCGCCGAGCGTCCGCGCGGCACCTTCACGACGGCCCCGGCGAGCTCCGTGCCCTCGAGCTCCCGCCGGTAGAGCGCCGCGAGCTCCTCCGCGGGGGCCGCCTCGAAGCGGCGCGCGGCGGCCTCGAACGCCTCGTCCAGCAGGCGGTTCCTGGCCTCGAGCGCCGCGAGGCGCGACTCGCGCTCCTGGGCCGAGATCGCGCGCGCTCGCGCCTCAGCGGCCTCGCGCCTGGCGCGCTCGACGATCTCGGCGGCGGCGCGCTCGGCCTCGCGGCGCGCGGCGGCGGCGATCTCTTCTGCGCGGGCGCGCGCGGCCGCCTCGATCTCGGCCGCCTCGGCGCGCGCACGCTCCAGGACCGCTTTTCTCAGGCCTTCGGCGGGCATGATTCAGCCTATCGCCACGCTCTTCAGGAAGAGCATCAAGACTATGGCCGCGAGCAGCGCCACCAGGGCATAGGTCTCGACGAGCGCCGGGAGCAATATCGCGCGCCCGCTCGACTCAGGCTGCCTGGCCACCATGTTGATCGCCGCGGCGGAGGTCTCGCCCTGGAAGACGGCGCTCTTCCACTCGACGAGGCCCGTGCCGATGCCTATCGCCATGATGGCGATCCCGACGATCGGGTGGAGGTTCACCTGCCCGCCGAGGAGGCCCGTCCACATGCCGATCAAGATCGCGCATATGAGCGAGTAGAAGCCTTGCGTCCCCGGCAGGGCCATGAGGACGAGGAGCTTGCCGAAGAGTTCGGGTTTCTCCGACATCACCCCCGCCCCTTGGGCCGCGGCGATGCGGATCCCGCGGGCGCTCCCGATGCACCCCAGGGCCACCGCGGCCGCGGCGCCGATCATCGCCCAGCCGAGCCCTCCCTGGAGGAAGTACCTCGCCACGAACTGCTGGAGCTCAGCCATCACGCCCCTCCCTCTACTATCTCGACCCTGTCGCTCCGAAAACCGAACGGCTCGAACTTCACACCGCCCGCCTCGTAGAAGCGTCCGAAGAACTCGAGCAGTATGAGCCTCGCCGAATGCACGAAGGCCCCGATTATGCTCATCAGGAAGTTGAAGACGTGCCCGAAGAGGACCACTAGCGCGAAGAGCGCCCCGCCCACCGCCGGCGCCTTCGAGACTATCCCGGCGAGTATGTTGAAGGACATCCCGACGATGCCCGTCGTGAGCCCCAGGGCGAGGAGCCGCGAATAGGAGAGCGAGTCGGAGATGAAGCCCGTCGCCCCGTAGCTTCCCAGGATGCCGTAGAGGCTCACGAGGCCTGTCACGAACCGGGCGAGCGGTGTGGGTTCGTGCCTCCCCTGTGTGAGGACGAGCCCCACCGCCCCCAGGGCGAGGCTCGCGACGCCCGTCCACATGAGCGCCTTCGGCACCTCGGCGAAGATGCCCGCGGCCAGGATCACGAGACCGCTCAAATAGAAGAACCACAGCCCTCCGTCGAAGATCGCGCCGGCGCGGTCGCCGCGCCGCCAGTTCCTCCACATGAACAGGGCTATCCCGAGATACTGGTTCGCGATGCCTATGAAGATCACGCCTACGAGCGCTATAATGGGCTTCTCCAGGGGGTCGAAGTGCGGGATCGCGTCCCGGAGCCGCCCGAGGAGGTTGCCTGGTCCCAGGTACTCGTGCAGGTTCGCGGCCCAGCTCCCCAGGAGCGCGCCGAAGACGAACGTGCTCAGCCCGCCGTACAGGAAGAGCTGGAAGAAGCGCCTCAGGCCCGCGTTCCTCCTGAAGCGCCGCATGAGCGCGAGGGAAAGCGCCGCGAGGGCCAGGCCGTATATCGCGTCGCTGTAGCAGAGGCCGAAGAAGACGAGGAACGTCACCGCGATGAACGGCGTCGGGTCGATCGAAAAGTAGTCGGGGACGCCGAACATGTCGACGAGGAGCGTGACCGGCCTGAAAAAGCGCCCCACTCGGAGCCTCACCGGGACCTTCTCGCCCGGCGCGGGGTCGTCGGCGAGGAGCTCGCCGCCGAAGCGGTCTTTCACCTCGCGCCCGAGACGCTCGAGCTCGGCCGCCGGCAGATAGCCGGTCACGGCGGCGACCCTCCTGGTCCGGAGGAACTTCGCGAGCCCCTCCGCCCTGCGCCGCTCGGCCTGCCACCAGCCGAGGGCGAGCTCCACGGCCGGCCCGCGTATCGCGAAGGCGCGGCACTCCTCGTCGAGCCGTTCGATGTCCGCGAGCAGCTTCGCGCGCTCGGATTCGATCTCCGCGAGCCTCTCGGCGACCGTCGACTCGACCCGGGGGATCTCCTCGGGCGCACCACCCAGCGAATCGACGAACTTTCGCGCCCGGTCGTCCGCGGCCGGGAACGCGAACCAGTGCAGCTCCGCCGAGAGGCACTCATGCGCGAGCTCCCCGGGAAGCTCGGCCCGTTCGAGCTCCTCGCGGGCGGACGCGGCCAGCCTGAGGAGAACCACGCGCACCCTCTTGAGGCGCCCGATGCTCGCGAGTGGGACGTCCACGCCGGCGAAGGGGCGGAGGCGGTCGGCCTCCTTGGCGAGCGCGGCGAGGCGGGAGAGCGCCGCGTCTCTTCGCTCGCGGAGCCGTGCGACGTCCCCCGCGAGCTTCCTCGCGTCCAGGGCCCGCGCGGCGGCCTCCAAGTCCGAGACGCGCGCGACGGTCTTCGCCGAGAAGAGTCCCTCCAGGAATCCCCTCCTGAGCCCCCCCCACTCCTCGCAGAACGCGAGGACCTGCTCGAGCGCCGCGATGTTCTCGGATGCCCGCTCGACCGCGCGGTGCGCGGGCCTCGGGCCTTCCGGCGGCGCGAGCCCCGCGGCAACGACCGGCTCGGGGCCGACCTCCGTCACGTGGAGCACGGAGCGTCCGTGGAGCCAGGCGGCGAAGCCGTCGAGCTCCCCGGCAGGTACGAGCGCGGCGATCTTCTTCATGCGCTCGATGGCCACGGTTTCGCCCTCACGGGGTCCGGCCCCGGGCGAGGAGTCTGGAGACGATCGAGGCGACCGCCTTGTCGAATCTGCCGCGCGCGCCTGAGATCGCTTCGTCGAGACGCGCCTTCTCGCGCGAGCGCCTCTCGTCGAGCTCGGCGCGGAGCTTTGAGGCGGCGTCGCGCGCGATACGCTCCGCCTCGGCGCGGGCCACGGCCTCCCTCTCTGCGACGAGCCGCTTGGCGGCGAGCTCCGCCTCGGAGATCGTGCGCGCCGCGCGGGCGGACGCCTCGCGGACGAGCGCGTCGGCCTCGTCCTCCACGCTGCGCACGAGCTTGAGCAGGCCTTCCACGGAGAACTTCCGGGATCTCTGGCGCCCGGCCCTCTGCTCTGGCCGGCGCACGGGCAGGGAGAATAGCGGCCGGCGCTGGGCGGCGTCAAGCCGCGGGGCGGCCGCGCAGGGTCATTCAATTGAATACATATCGTCACTTGACAATACATGCCTATCGGGTTGACGAAGAGGCCCCCGGCCTGTGGTGGGCTACGGGTCTCCGGCCCGGACTGCGCCCTCCGTGCGGGAAAGGACCGGAGTTGCTGATGCACGTCTGTGGGACTCCGACCGCAATGCGACCGGGTTTCGCCACCGCGTAACTGCGGCGCGCGCCGCTCGGCACTTGGCGCAAGAGCCGTGCCGGCGACGCCCCCGGCACAGCTCTTGCGCTCCTGGTGCCGCGCCGTTCGCGAAGGCTTGGGGCCGCGCAGCATACGGAACCGGTCTCGTCGCGCGTCACGGTTGCCTCAGCCGAACCCGGGTCCAGTGCCCAACGCACGCGCGACCTCGCGCATGGGACGCGACTCGGAGCCCTCCGGCCTCATGGGAGGACGCAATGGGTTGTCTGAACTGAGCAGGAACGCGGTGGGGGTGGAAGCATCCCAACCCGTTGTGGGCTGAGGGAGCTCAGTTGTTGAGTGACGATAACCAGTTTCAATTGTCCCCCAGGGGAATCAGGTCGCGTGCGCCGGCGGAGTTAGAGGCGGCGAGCGTCGCGCCGCGCTCGCGAGGGCGAAGCCCGTTCCATGGCGGCCCGTGTCAGGCGGGCATCATAGGCACGGTCGTGGGCCAGGCGGCATGGGCTGCCTGCGCAAGCGCCAGAAGAGATCGCGCGCGCCCGCCTCGAAATGCTCGCGCCCAGAACCCCCTGATGCAACCCCTGGAACTGTTCGCCTTGACGATCCCTCCCAGCTATTCTAGTATCGACGACCGGCACGTCGCGGGTATCCGCGGCGGCCGCGTAGGGGCTTGACAAATGGCTCCGAACGCATTCCGGGCCTATGTGCTGGCTCTGGCCGCGGTGCTGGCCGCGGATGCGCGGGCCGAAGCACCCGCGGTCGATCCTGGACTCGTCGACGCATTCTCGGCGCGATTGATGGAGTTCGTCGCAAAGAGCGCCGCAGCGGGCGAGGCGCCATCGTTTTTCATGAAGGACCTGCGCCAGATCGCGCGAGTGAAGTGGATCCTCCCCGACGGCACGATGGGTCTCGCGGCCGGCGGCGCCGAGCTCCGCAGGGCGTGGAAGGACCGCACGCTCGACGAGCGGCGCGAACTCGCCCGTTCCGTGTGGCGCGAGGGGGACGTCGAGCGCACGAAGCTGCTGGCGTTCTTCATTATGGCGACCACGGGAGACTGGCAGAAGGTCGCGCAGGTCTTGGCCGGCATCCCCGCCGAGGAGGGGCAGGCGATCCTGTCCCTGTTCAGGGCGCCGGCGCCGGACCCGATCGCCCCGCAGCCGGCGGATGGAGCGCGCGCAGCACCCGCACCCGCTCCTGCGCAGGCGTCGACGCCCGTCAGGGACGGGGCGAGGTCCCCCGCGACGGGCGCGGGCCTCGAGGGCGTCGAATCCCTCGCCGCGCTCGCGGTCGGATGCTTCCGGTCGGCGGCGTGGGATGCCGCCGAGGTGACGCTCACCGACGGTCGGACGCTCGCCGGGCAGTTTTCGCTCGCCGCCGACGGCACGGGCCTGCGCTTCCGCTCGCAGGGCTCCGCCGAGCCTTCGGTCGTAGCCGTCGCCGAGGTCCGCTCGGTCAAGTTCACCCACCCGAGGACCGCGACGGCGTCGATGGTCGACCTGAACCTGAAGCGCGACGACCTCGCCCGCGCCATGGAGATCTGCCGGCAGGCGCCCGTCGAGGCGGAGCATCCGTACGTCCGCTGGCGCATCGCGTCGGCACAGTGGGCGCAGCAGGTCAGGGCGAAGGTGACAGGGGCCCTGGCTCGCGGCGACCGGCGCGCGGTCCTCGACGGGATCTCGGGACTCGTCGAGGCCGTCGGCCCCGAGGCGGTGAGCGGCCTCTGGCGCGACGAGTTCGCCAGGGCCTGGGCGGTCGAATCGCGCGGGGCGGGCGAACAGTCGCGCGCACGCTGGAAGGCCGTCGGCGCGCAGCTCGGCCTCGCCCTGGAATGGGACGACCGGATCGCCGCGCTCCTGGGCGAGGCGATCGCGTCGGCAGAAAAGGGCGCGCCGCCGGCCGAGACCGCGAGGCTCTTCCGCGAGGCGAAGAAGGCCGGCGCGCCGCTCGACGACAGGGCGTTGCATCTCTTTGCGGAGGCGAGCCTCAGGGCGGGGGCTCCCGGCGAGGCCGCGGCCCTCGTCGGGAAGATCTCGGAGTCCTACGTTCAGGAGCACCCCGAAACGGAGTCGCTCCTGGCGGTCCTCGGGCTGCGCCCGGTCCTCCCGCGGCAGTTCCTGTTGTGCGATACTGTGGCAGTGCATACTGAGGATGCACAGATGATGAACGTGCCGGGCTTCGGGCACCTGCCCACGTACACCAGGAGCCAGCGCATCCCGCCGAACTGGAAGGAGCCGGTCGACTTCGCCGACGGCAGCGTGCGCATCGTCTACGAGGTCCTCGAGAAGCCCAATCGGCGGCCGATCCACTTCTGCTTCGTCATGACCGCGCCGGAGGGGGCGAGGCTCCAGGGCGACCTCCCGAGCCATCCGGGCTCGCGAAACTTCACCGAGCCCGGCACCGACATCGAGGAAGGCCCGATCAGGACGCACTTCCGGGGCACCTATCAGGGGAACGGGGGATGGAAGGACTGGGACTGGACGAGACCGTTCGGCCGACTCTGGGAGGACTCCTACCGGAGCAAGGTCACATCGGGCCAGGACTCGTCGCAGTACGGGCCGTCGTCGGTCTTCCCGGTCAAGGTCCGTGTCAGGGTGTGGATCGTCGCGAAGGGCTTCCGGTACCACCCGTTCGGCAATGTCGGCGAGGTGGACTTCAGGCTCCTCCGGTACCTGACCGACGCCGCGCAGCTCATCGGCCAGGGCTCGCTCGGCGAGGCGCTCAAGGTCGCCGAGATGGCGTCGAACGGCTCCGACGCCGGCCGGGCCGGGGAGGCGCGCTGGGTCGTGCGCGGGCTGAACTCGCACGCGGAGCAGCGGCTCAAGGAGATACTCGAGTACTCGAAGGAGGATGCCGACGTCGCCGCCGAAGAGCTCAAGGAGCTCGCGGCGCAGTACCGGGGGCACCCGCTGGGCGCGAGGCTCGCCGCCGAGGCGGCGGCACTGGACACGGCCGACAGGACAGCGAGATGCCGCCGCGCGCGCCTGATCTGGAAGAACGTGCTCGCCGAATCGGCGAAGATCGAGATCCCCGGCTACCTCGGGACCGAGAGGTGGGACGAGTATATCCCGATGCCGCCGGAGATCCGCGCGAAGTACGCGCGCGAGGTCGCTGCGATCAAGTCCGGAATCGCCGAGATGCTCTCCATCTACGAGGCGCGCAACTGGAAGCGGATGGCGATGAGCCTGATCTACAACCTGGGGATCAGGGACTGACGCCGTGCGGCGGCGGGGTCCGGCCCGGCAGATGCATTCTCGCAGGCGCATGGGGCGCGACTCGGGTTTCGCCTCGGGGCCCTCTGGCTTCATACCAATTCGGGCTCGGTCCTCCGGCCTCTCCGGAGGTCGATAGGAACTCAGAAAGCGTCGAAGGCCACAATGGATAGTGTGTCCTGAGTCAACCCGATAGGCGTAAATCCGGAAGCACCGCGGCGCCAGGCTAGGCGGGCCGCTGCCATCCCGACCCGCCAGGACACCGAATAGCAGGTCTGTGGTTCCGGACTTTCCCTGCGGCCCTGTGGTGGCGCGCCCACCAGGACTCGAACCTGGAGTCTTCGGCTCCGCAGGCCGACGCTTTGTCCAAGTTAAGCTATGGGCGCGCCGACGACTCTTCTGACAACTACCACACAAACGACCCAAACGCAAGCGAATCGCATCGGCTCCAGGGTCATTCAGTTCTCTCCCTCGTGTCGCCGACGTATGCCGCGACACGACTGTGCCCGCCGCGAGAGCCACGACGGAATCGTAAGTGGCATCGAGCCTTTCGGGCGGCCCCGCGCGACCACTGGGCGCCTGCCCGCGCCGCTTGTGTCGCCCCGGCGCGCGCGGTAGCATGCGGGCGGGGAATCGAGGGGAAGCCGATGACAGTTCAGACGGCCCAGGTCTTGTTCCTCGCCATCGCAGGGGCGATGTTCGTCGTGTGGGCGGTCGCCACGCGCTTCGCCTTCTCGCGGCTGTACCCGTCTCGGCGCGAGGGAGAAAACTACGATCCCGCCGCCGAGCTCGACCCCGAGCTCGTCCGCGGCGAGGTCGAGCTCACGGGCGACCGCGAGACGCTCTCCAGGAAGATCGCGGAACGCCTGGCCGCCGCGACCGGGATCGCCGGGGCGAGCTTCCTCAGGATCACATCGAGGACCGCCGAGCGGGTCGCCTTCGAGAGGATCCCGGGGGCCACGACCGAGCGGGCGGGCCCGGCGTTCGTCTCGGGGGAGGTAACGCTCGTCCCCGACGGCCCCCGCGTGCGCGCGCGGTACTCACTCAGCCTTCACCGCTTCGCGCGGACGATGAGGCTGGTGACGTATCTGGTCTGTTTCGTCTACGGCGGGCTCTTCGTGATAGGCGTCCCGGCGCTCGTCTGGCTCTTCGTCGTGCACAACGAGGACGAGCGCGTCCGCTGGCAGGTCTTCCAGACCGCGCAGATGATCCACGGCGTCTGGCCCCCGTTCCTCATCGGTTACCTGAACGACCGCCTGAGGAGGGCCGCAGGTGCGTTCCTCGAGACCCTGCTCTCGAACCTCGCGCACACGTGCTGACGCGGGCGAGGGCCGCGGGCGCCCCGCCCCGGGATGGAGCGCGGCGTCTCCGGGGGCGGTGGGCGGCGAGATCCTCGTCGGCACGAGCGGCTACCAGTACCGGGACTGGCTCGGCAGCTTCTACCCCGAGGGCACGAAGAGCCGCGACATGCTCGCGCTGTACGCGGAGCGCTTCCGCGTCGTGGAACTGAACTCGTCCTATTACGGGATACCGCGGCGTTCCTCCACTGCCCGGATGGCGGAGGCGACCCCCGCGGGGTTCGAGTTCGTCGTCAAGGCCCACAAGACCACGACCCACGAGGGCCGGCTCGACGACGTGCCGCCGCTCCTGGACGCGCTCGAGCCGCTCCGCGAGGCGGGGAAGCTCGCCGGGGTGCTGTGCCAGTTCCCCTGGCGCTTCCAGAACTCCGAGGAGACGCGCGAGTACCTCGCGCGCCTGCGCGGGGCGTTCGGCCAGACGCCCGTCTTCGTCGAGTTCCGCCACGCGAGCTGGATCACGGAGGCCGTCTTCGCGTTCCTCGGCGAGAAGGGGCTCCTCTTCGTCTCCGTCGACGAACCGGAGCTGCCCGGGCTGCCGGGCCGCGTCGCGAGGGCGACGGGCGAGTTCGGCTACGTGCGCTTCCACAGCCGTTCGAAGGAGAACTGGTGGGGTCGCGGCGACAAATCGCGCTACGACTACGATTACTCGGACGCCGAGCTCGCCGAGTGGCTCGGGCCGATCCGCGAGATGGCCGCGCGTACGCGGAAGGTATTCGTGTTCTTCAATAACTGCCACCGCGGCCAGGCCGCGCGGAACGCCGAGGGCCTGCGCGCGATCCTGCGCGGGGCCGGGCTCGTCGTGGCGTGAGCTCGACCGGGAGGCCGGTCGCCGGCGAGCGGTCAGCCGCCGTCGAGAAGCCGCATTCCCGGCTCGAGCCGCGAACCCCTGAGGAAATCGCGCGCGTTCATCGTGCGACCGCCCTCGGGCCGGACGGTGACGAGCGCGAGCGCCCCTTGCGCGCAGGCCACGACGAGGCCCTCTCTTTCCGGCGCGGCGAGGATGGTCCCGGGCTCCGCGCCTGTGGGCTCCGACGCGGCGACGGAGGCCTCGAGCACCCCCAGCCGCCGCGGCGCGGCGGCGCCCCGGGGCGCGAGGCGGCAGTAGGCGATCCTCTCGGGCGACATGGCCCTGACGCGCCTGGCAGCGGAGTCGGCCGTCTCGGTCCAGCGCAGCGCGCGCTCGCGCGGCTCGATCGGCGGCGCGTAGGTCGCGGCGGACTCGTCCTGCCTGACGCCCACCGCGCGGCCGGCCTCGACCTCGGAGAGCGTAGCCGGCAGCAGCCTGGACGCGATCTCGGCGAGCCGCGCGGACAGGCTCCCGGCGTCCTCGGAGGCGCGGATCGGCGTCCGCTCGGAGGCGAGCACGTCGCCGGCGTCCACTCGCGCAGTCATCCTCTGGATGCTCACGCCGGTCTCCTCGAGCCCGGCGAGGATCGCCCGCTCTATGGGCGCGGCGCCCCTCAGCGCGGGGAGCAGAGACGCGTGCGCGTTGAACGCGCCGAGCCGCGGGATCGCGAGGACCTTCGCTGGCAGGATGAGGCCGTAGCTCGCTACCGCGAAGGCATCGGCCCGGAGCTTGCGGAGTTCTTCGAGCACGGCCTCGTCGCGGAGAGCCGCAGGCTGGAGGAGCCTGAGGCCGCGCTCCCGGGCGAGCGCCGCGGCGGGCGGACTCGAGAGCCTCCGCCCGCGGCCCGCCGGGGCGTCCGGCGCCGTGACCACGGCTGCGACCTCGTGAGGCGAGCGGAGGAGACCCGCGAGCACAGTCTCCGCGAACGCTGGCGTCCCGAAGAACACGACTCGCAGGCCCACGCTCGCACCTCGCACAGGAAGCCCGTCGCCCGCCAACGGCTATCCGCCGGCGAGCACCCGCTCTACGATATCGAGCCCCTCGTCGAGCAGGTCCTGCGGCACGTTCGTGGCGGGGATTATCCTGAGCACGGTCTCGTGCGTGCAGTTGATGAGCACGCCGCGCGCGATGCAGGCCCTCACGATGTCGCCGCCCGGGCGGTCGAGCTCAGCCGCGGCCATGAGACCGAGCCTGCGGATCTCCTTCACGAAGGGGAAGCGCCTCCGCCAGCGCTCCAGGCGCTCGCCCAGCCGCTCGCCCGTGCGCCTCGCGTGCTCGAGGAGGTTTTCCTCGCGTATGGTCTCGATCGTTGCGAGCGCCGCCGCCGCGGCGAGCGGGTTCCCGCCGAAGGTCGAGGCGTGGGTCCCCGGTTTCATGACCGCGACCACATCGGACCGCCCCAGCATCGCCCCTATCGCGACACCTCCGCCGAGCGACTTCGCGAGCGTCATCAGGTCGGGGACGACGCCGTAGTGCTCGTAGGCGAACCACTTGCCCGTCCGGCCCATGCCGGTCTGGACCTCGTCCAGGACGAGGAGGAGCCGCTTCTCGTCGCAGAGCGCGCGCAGGCCCTTCATGTATTCGGGCCGCGCCACGTGGATCCCGCCCTCGCCCTGGACCGGCTCGAGGAGTATCGCGACGGTCTCGGCGTCCACGGCGCGCTCGGCGGCGGCCAGGTCGTTGAAGGGTACGTGGACGAAGCCAGGCAGCATCGGCTCCACGCCCTGGTGGTACTTCTTCTGGCCGGTCGCGGAGAGCGCCCCCATCGTCCGGCCGTGGAAGGAGTTCTCCATCGCCACGATCTTGTATCGCCGCGCCCCGCCGGGGCCCCGGCCCTCGGAGGACCCCCAGAGCCGCGCGCACTTGATCGCCGCCTCGTTCGCCTCGGCGCCCGAGTTGCAGAAGAAGCACTTCCCTCCGAAGGAGATCTCCGAGAGCGCCTTCGCGAGGAGCCCCTGGGGCTCGGTATAGTAGTTGTTGGCGATGTGGAGGAGCCTGCCCGCCTGCTCGCGGATCGCCGCGACCACGCGCGGGGGACAATGGCCGAGCCCGTCCACTGCCCAGCCCGGGAAGAGGTCGATGTAGCGCCTGCCCTCCGGGTCCCAGAGGAGCGAGCCCTCTCCCCGCGAGAACACGACGCCGTGGCGCGTGTAGTTGCCGATCACGTACTTGTCGAAGAGCGCGACGGTCTCGGCCGATGTCATGCCACGATCTCCGTCCCGATGCCCTCGTCGGTGAATATCTCGAGAAGTAGCGCGTGGCGCAGGAGCGCGCTGACGATGTGCGCCTTCCGCACGCCCGCCTGGATGGCCTCCAGGCACGCACGGACCTTCGGGAGCATGCCCCCGGTGATGACGCCCTCCGCGATGAGCCGCTCGACCTGGGCCCGCGTGAGCGTCGAGAAGAGCGAGCCGGGGTCGTTCGGGTCGCGCAGGACCCCCGGCACGTTCGAGATGTCGACGAGCTTCTCCGCCCCGAGCCCCGCCGCGATCGCCGCCGCGGCCGAGTCGCCGTTTATGTTGAGGAGCTGGGCGCTGGCCTCGCCGCCTTCCTCGGGCGCGAGCCTCGCCACGGGCGCCACGACCGGGATCACGCCGCCGTCGCACAGCCTGTAGCAGATCTCCCTGTCGACGCGCGTGATCTCGCCCACCAGGCCGAGGTCGAGCTCGGGCGCGTCGGGGAGCCTGCGCTTCCTGCCCAGCAGGAACGAGCTCGCGCGCCCGCTGAGCGGGATCGCCTTGCCGCCGGCCTCTTCGATGAGGCGGCACATCTTGACGCTGATCTCGTCGATGAGGACCCTCGCGACGATCTCCATGGCCTCGGGCGTGGTCACACGCTGGCCCTGGACGAACCTGGGCTCTATGCCCGCCCGCTTCATCTCTTCCGAGATGCGTGGTCCCCCGCCATGGACGAGGACGGGCCACATGTCGACCTGCTCCATGAAGACCACGTCCTTGATCACGGAGCGCGTGACCGATTCGTCGTCCATCGCACTCCCGCCGAGCTTCACTACGACGAACTTCCGCCTGAACGAGCGGATGTAGGGCAGCGCCTCGATCAGGACGCCGGCCTTCTCGATCGCATCACGCATGGGCTCGCGTCTCCTCAAGAACAGGACCTTCGCGTCCGCGGAGGAGCCTACGCCCCCTCGGGCCGCAGTGCAACCTCACGCTGCGGGACGGCGATGCTTCGGCGGTATGGCTACCGGATGCCGTATCGCCGCATCTTGAGCTGGAGCCCCCTCCGGGTGAGCCCGAGTTCCCTCGCCGCGCGGGTCCGGTTCCCGGCGGAGCGCGCCAGGGCCTCGCGGATCATGGCCTCCTCCGTCTCGCGCACGACCCTCGCCACGACGGCGCGCAGCCCAGCGGGGCGGCCGCCGCACGGGGCGGCTGCGGAGCTCCTCGGAAGCTCCAGGTCCGCCGCCGACAGGCTCTCCCCGCGCCCGAACACGAGCGCAGAGCGGAGCACGTTCGCGAGCTCGCGGACGTTTCCGGGCCACGGATAGGATAGCAGCGCCTCGCGCGCCCCCCCGTCGAGCCGGGGCCTCTGCCGGCCGAGCTCCGCAGCGAAGATATCCAGGAAGTGTTCGGCGAGGAGGAGCACGTCCTCCCCGCGCTCGGCCAGGGGCGGGACGTCGATCCTCAGCACGCGGAGGCGGTAGTAGAGGTCCTCCCTGAATGAGCCCGCCCGGACGAGCGCGGCGAGGTCCTTGCTCGTCGAGGCGACGAGCCGGGCGTCCACCCGGCGCGGCTCCCCCCCGAGAGGGGTGACGACGCCATCCTCGACGAACCTGAGGAGTTTCGCCTGCGCCGCCGCGGGCAGCTCGCCCACCTCGGAGAGAAGGAGCGTCCCCCCGGATGCCCGTTCCGCGAGCCCCGCGTGAGATGTCACGGCGCCCGTGAAGGCGCCCTTCTCGTGGCCGAAAAGCTCGGACTCCGCGAGCGCCGGCGCCAGGGCGGAGCAGGGCACGATGACGAAAGGCCCATTCCTCCGCGCGCTCAGGTTGTGAAGCACCCTTGCGGCGAGCTCTTTCCCAGAGCCGACGGGTCCGGAGAGGAGAACAACTGCGTCCGCAGCCGCCGCAGCGGCGAGCCTCTTCTGAAGCAGCCGTATCGGGGGACTCTTCCCCAGGATCTCGGGCGGCTTCGACTCGGGCGCTGCCATCGGCGGGCCGATCCGCAGGACCGCGCGAGGAACCACTGGTCTCGCGCAGGGAGCGAGAGACACAACGACAAGGGCAGCCGGGCTACCGCAGCCCAGCTGCCCCGTGAGTTCGTTCTACGCAGACCTCGCAGGCCCGCGGTGACCGGTACCGGCTAGAGGTCGTACGAACGAACGGTCGAGCGCCCGTTCTTCTTCGCGCGCTCCGTGGCCGCCTCGATCATCTGGGCGACCTTCTCGCTGAGGCCGTCGAGAAGATCGCCTGCCGTCAGGCACTTCTTCGACTTGATCAGCTCCTTCACCTTGCTGCCGACCACCAGAGACGTCCGCTCCTTGCCCATCCGCGCCCTCCCCTCTCCAAGGACCTGTTACATCCCCCGAAAACAGTAGGAATGCTAGTATCGCCCGGGACGCTGTCAAGCGTTTTTGGTGACTTCCATGGGAAGGGGGGTCTGTGTCAGGTAGTTCCCAGCTCTTGGAGCGGGACCGGGTCCGGCGACCAGCGGCGCGCCCAGCGCCCGTCCTCGCCCGCCTGGTCGGCCGGGAGATTCGCACCCGCCTCCGAGCCCTCCACCGGCTTCCACCGCTTCGACGCCGTTCATCCTCCCGCCCACGTGTTTGGCGAAGGCCTCCACGTGCCCGGAGGCGACCGGCCATCCCCTCGCACGGTACTCGCCGGCGTCGTCCGTCCGGCCGCCCTTCCCTTTTAATGCATATCGTCACTTGACAATACATGCCTATCGGGTTGACGAAGAGGCCCCCGGCCTGTGGTGGGCTACGGGTCGCCGGCCCGGACTGCGCCCTCCGCGCGGGAAGGGGCCGGAGTTGCTGATGCACGCCTGTGGGGCTCCGACCGCGATGCGACAGGGTTCGCCACCGCGTAACCTGCGGCGCGCGCCGCTCGACATTGGCGCAAGAGCCGTGCCGGTGACGCCCCCGGCACAGCTCTTGCGCTCCTGGTGCCGCGCCGTTCGCGAAGGCTCGCGACCTCGCGCATGGGACGCGACTCGGAGCCCTCTGGCCTCATGGGAGGATGCAATGGGTTGTCTGAACTGAGCAGGAACGCGGTGGGGGTGGAAGCATCCCAACCCGTTGTGGGCTGAGGGAGCTCAGTTGTTGAGTGACGATAAGCAGTTTCCCTCTTGCCCGGGATGCGGTTCCCGAAACAGGCGGGGACGAGTCAGCCGGCAGGGGTATCGACGATGGGACGCGGCGCCTCGTTGCGCCTGTACCACTGGACGAAATCGGCCAGCCCATCGTCCAGGCTCACCCTGGGCCTGTACCCCAGGAGTTCCCGCGCGTGCGCGAGATCGGCGCAGGTCACCGGTACGTCCCCTGGCGGGACCGGCAGCCTCCTGAGCTGCGCCTTCCTCCCGCAGGCGCGCTCCAGCCGCCGGACGAGGTCGTCGAGCCTTACGGGGTCATTGCGTCCCAGGTTCACCACCTCGCACGCGGGCGCGTCGTCGCCAAGGACCCAGTTCACGGCGCTCGAGAGACCGTCCATGATGTCCGCCACATGCGTGTGGTCCCGCATCATGGACCCGTCGCCGAAGAAGGGCACCTGTTCCCCGGAGAGTATCAGCCGCGTGAACTTGTGGATCGCCAGGTCCGGCCGCTGCCAGGGGCCGTAGACCGTGAAGAACCTCAGCGAGATCGCGCGCCACCCGTAGAGCCGGCAGAATGTGTACGTCATGAGCTCCCCCGCGCGCTTGGAGACGGCGTACGGCGAGAGCTGGAAATCCGCGGGCGACTCGGAGCTATTCTCCACGAACGGCGCGGGCGACGTATCGCCGTAGACGGAGGACGACGAGGCGAAGACCACGCGTCTCACCCCGTAGCGCCTGCAGGCCTCATAGAGCCTGGCGGTGCCCGTCACGTTCACGTCCGTGTAGCCGGCCGGGTCCTCGATGGAGGGCCTCACGCCCGCGCGCGCCGCGAAGTGGATCAGCAGGTCGAAGCGCCTCTCCTCGAAGAGCCGCTGAAGACGCTCCCCGTCGCGGATGTCGAGCTCCACCAGCTCCGGCCTGGAGTCCTGGGGCGCTCGCGAGAGGATCTCGGCCCAGTGGCGGCGCTTGATCGCTGGGTCGTAGAAGGGGTCGAAGTTGTCGAGCGCGGTGATCCGAAAGCGGCACTTGTCAGAGGCGAGCCGTTCGACTGCGTGGCCCCCCAGGAAGCCGGCTCCGCCAGTCACCAGGCACGATAGCGGCATGGTGAGAAGCCCTCTCGGGCGCCCGCCCCCACCGCCCGACAGGCGGGCAACGACCGCACCACTAGACTTCCCGGCGGTGCCGGCGTCAACTGCGCGAGCCGGGTCTGTCGGCCGGGGGTGCTTCCGGGCTTCTTCAAGTCTCCGCGGCGGGCGGCCGGTACACATGGTTCGGCTGAGGCAACCGTAACGCGCGACGAGACCGGTTCCGTATGTTGCGCGGCTCCGCCTCGAAATGCTCGCGCCCAGAACTTCCCAATGCAACCTCAACGGGCGGTCACATTGACACCCGGTGAACACGGCCGGAGAATGCCTGCCGCGCCGAGACTGGCAGTCGGCCACGCCGCGGCGCACAAGGCCCGGCACCCGTGGCGACGAGACCCCGGGCCGGCGGCTCGCCCGCCGAGGTTCGGCTTCCTGGAGTTCCAGTGACGCCCAAGAAGGCGCCTCACGACGCGGACGCTCGTCAAGACCGGAACGCCGAGCCGGTGGCTGCACCTCCGGTCCAGGTCGCGCCGCGCTCCGCTCGGCCGGGTGCGGCGCTCGTGATAGGCTCCCTCACGATGGCGAGCCGCGTGCTCGGCCTCGTGCGGGACGTGCTCTTCGCGCAGCTCTTCTTCGGGAAGGCGCTCGATGCGTTCGCCCTGGCCTTCACGGTCCCCAACCTCTTCAGGCGGCTCTTCGGCGAGGGGGCGCTCGCGAGCGCCCTGGTGCCCGTCTTCGTCAGGAAGATGGAGTCCGGCGACCGCGAGGGCGCTGCGCGCCTGGCGTCGCGTGCGGTCGGGGCCGTCGCGGCGCTTCTCGGCGCGCTCTCGGGCGTGGTGGTCGTCGGGAGCGGTGTCGTGGCCCTGGTCGCCGGCGTCGAGACGAAGACAGGTCTCGTCGCCGGCGTCCTGGCGGTCGTGATGCCCTACGTCGTGTTGATCTGCGGCGCCGCGGTCCTGATGGCCTACCTGAACGCCGCGGGCCACTTCGCCATGCCCGCCCTCGCGCCGGTCCTGCTCAACGTCGCCCTGATCGCGGCGGCGGTCCTGACTAGCTCCGTCTGGGTCCTGGCCCTCTCGGTGCTGGTCGGCGGGGCGCTCCAGTACGTCTGCCAGCTCGTTCCGGCGCGAGCGCTCGGCCTTCCGCTCGCCCCCGAGATGAGGCTCTCCGACCCCGAGCTCAGGGGCATCGGCCGCGAGCTCCTGCCGGCCGTCGCGGGCCTCGCCGTCTTCCAGGTCAACGTGCTCGTGGATAGGCTCCTCGCCGAGGTGATGGTCCCCGGCGACGGGGCGGTCGGGGCGCTATTCCTCGGCAACCGGCTCATGCAACTGCCGCTCGCGGTGTTTGCGATCTCCGTGGCGACCGCGGCCTTCCCGGAGCTCTCGGCGCGCGCCGCCCGCGGCGACGAGGAGGGCCTCAGGCGCTCGCTCTCGGAGGCGGCGGGCTCGATACTCTTCTGGACGGCCCCGGCCGCGGCGGGCCTCGTGCTCCTGGCGGAGCCCATCACGGCGCTCCTCTTCGACAGGGGTTCGTTCCTCGCGGCGCGCGACGCCCTGCCGAGGACGAGCCTCGTGATCATGTTCTATTCGCCAGGCCTCGTGGCCTACGGGGTGGCCGGCCTCTACGCGCGTGCGCGCTACGCGAAAGGCGAGGGCCGCGCGGTCGTGCGCGCCGCGCTGATCTCCGTCGGCGTGAACCTGGCGCTGAACGTAGCGCTCGTCCTGGTGTTCAGGGAGCTCGCGCTCTCGCCCGGCCCTGGCGTGCCGCCGGCGAGGAGCGGCGAAGCGGGACTCGCGCTCGCGTCGAGCGCCTCGGGACTCGTTTACATGTGCATCCTCGCGCCCGGCGGCCGCGACCGCTGGTCGGTCAGGATCGCCCTCCTCTGGGGCGGGGGCGCGATCCTGGCCGGGGCGGCGACGGCCCTCGCCGGCGCCGGAGTCCTCTCGGCCTCCCCCGTCCGACCCGCCTGGGACTGGCTGTGGCGGGCCTCGGTCCTGCCGGCCGCTCTCTGCGCCGGCTCGGCCGTGGCCCTGGGGCTCGCGCTCGGCGCGGCCGACCCCGGGATGTGGAGACCCCTCGGAAGGGTGTTCGCCGCGACCGCTGGTATGGGCATCTTCGCCAACCTCGTGCTCTCGAGCCTCCCGCCCGAGGGGGATCACTGGCTGATCCCGGTCCAGCGGGCGCTCGCGCCGGTCGCCCTCGGGGCGGGGGCCTACTGGTTCCTGGCGGGGATCGTCGCGGCGCCGGAGTACGCGCGGGCGCGCGCGGCCCTGCCCTCGCTCGGGCTGCGGAGGCGCCGCGCCCGACCGGAATCGGGATGAGCGCCCGCGCCGTCGTCCGCGTGGCGAGCGCGACGCTCCTCGCCCTGGCCCCGGCCTGCGAGAACGTGGCCGCGCGCGGGCGCGGCGCGCTCGTCTCCTGGGCGGAGAGACACCTCGTCCCCGAAGCCGAGCCCGACCTGGCGGCCGCCCTGGCGGGGCTCTCGGACGCCGCGGCAGGCGCGCTCGCCGGCGCGCCCCCCCGCGCGCGGGAGCGGCTCTCAGCGATCGAGGGTTTCGTCCGGCAGTGCGCGATCGAGTGCGGGGCCGAGCGCGGACCCCGTGCCGTGGAGGCCTTCTGCAAGGTTCTCTTCGAGAGCCTCACGATCGAGCCCGTCACAGAGGGCGGCGAGTTCCGCCTGATGTTCCCCGACTTCGTGCTCCGCGCCCGCCGGGGGTCCTGTCTGGGTCTTGCGGGGCTCTTCCTCGCCGCCTCGCAGAGGCTGGGGATCAAAATCTCGGGCGTGCTCGTCCCGGGGCATTTCCTGGTCAGGTATGACGATTCCCGCGAGCGTTTCAACGTGGAGCTCCTCAGGCGGGGGCTCCGACGGGAGGACGCCTTCTATCGCGGGCACTTCGGCATCCCGCCCGACGCGGCGGAGTACCTCAGGTCCCTGGACGCGCGCGAGACTCTGGCGGTCTACCTCTTCAACGCGGCCAATGCGCTGCGCGAGGCCGGAGGCGATCGCGGCACCGTCGCACGGCTCTACGAGATCGTGCTCGGGGTCCTTCCGGGCTTCGCCGAGGCGAGGGGGAACCTGGGCGTCCTGCTCCTCGAGTCGGGCGACTCCGCCCGGGCCGCCGCGGAGCTCGAGCGCGCCCGCGCGGCGAATCCATGGCTCTCAGGTATTCACCTCGACCTGTGCGCGGCGCGGTGCGCGCTCGGCGACCTGGACGGCGCCGAAGCCGCCCTGCGCTCCGGCTCAGGCCCGGAGGATTCCGACGCAAGATTCCTCCATGCCCTCGCGCGCCTGGAGCTGGCGCGGGGACGCGAGGAGGAGGCCGTCAGGCTCTTCTCGCGCGCGGTGGAACTCGACCCGCTCTTCGCCCCGGCGCACAGGGACCTGGCCGGGCTTCTCTCCGCGCGCGGGGAGGGCGAACTCGCCAGATTCCACCTCTCGGAGGCCGCGCGGATCGAGTCCGCCCGACATGGCCGCGCCGCAGGGCGTCGCGCCATCGAGCCGTGGTGAGCGTCGCCGGGGAGGACTCAGGCGCGGCGGTGGAAGTACCTGGGGATGCCGACGCTGGCCGGCAGCGGGTCGAAGCCCAGGTCGCGCCGGGCCTCGGAGTTGTCGAGATCGGCATCCTGGGTGAAGGCCGCGATGACGTGCTCCGCGAGCGCCCCCGCCGGCCGGAGCGCCGCGCGCCAGACCCGCTCCGGGAGCGGCAGGAACGTCCGCGAGAGCCGCATCTGCCTGGCCAGGAGCCGCGCGAGCTCGAGGATGGAGATCGCCTCGCCGCCGCTCAGGTTGTAGGTCTTGCCGAGCGCCAGGTCGTTTCCTGCGACGGCCGCCAGGGCCCCTATCACGTCGCCGGCGAACACGGGCCGTTTCCTCGCGCGCCCCGCGCCCACGAGGGGCACCACGGGCAGGCGGCAAATCCATTCGCGGAGCATCTCGATCTCCTGGCCGCCGCGACGGTCGTAGACGAGGGTCGGGCGCACGATCGTCCAGCCGAGGCCGCTTGAGCCCCGCACGATGCGCTCGCCCTCCCGCTTCGAAAGCGAATAGGGGGTCTGGTGCGCATACGTGACCGAGGCCGAGGAGACGTAGACCAGGTGCCGCACCCCGGCCGCGCAGGCGGCGTCGACCACGTTGCGCGTGCCCTCGACGTTCACCCTGGCGAAGACGGTCGGGTCGCGCGAGACGATGACCGCCGCCAGGTGGTAGACCGTGGTCGCGCCCCGCATCGGGCCGACGAGGCTCGCGCGATCCGTGATGTCGCCCGTGACGACCTCGCAGCCCGAGCCCTCGAGCCTCCGCGCAGCGGGATCGCCGCTCAGGGCTAGAACCCTCACCCGGCGACCGGAGGCCGCGAGAAACCTCGCCAGTCGGCTCCCCATCGCGCCGGCGCCGCCGGTGACCAGGATCACGCGCGAGGCTCCTTCCTGGCCGGCGCGTAGCGCCCGGTGAGGTAGCGCGCCACGACCCCGAGGACCCTGAACCCGTAGGGCACGCTCCAGAGGTTGGACTTTTCATCGCCGTAGTGAGTGGTGACGGGGACCTCCCCCACGCGGAGGCCGCGCGCGCGAGCGCAGGCTATGGCCTCCAGGTCGAAGTCGTAGCTCGCGCTCAGCCGTTCGAACGGGATCGACGAGAGCGCCCTTCCGCCGTAGCAGAGGAACCCGCTGTGGTAGTCGGTCATCTTCGAGCGGAAGGCGGCGTTCTCGATCGCCGTGAGGACCCGGCCGGCGACGTACTTGTAGAGCGGCATGCCGCCCGAGATGGCCGTGCCAGACGCGATGCGCGAGCCCTGGACCAGGTCGAGCCGCCTGGCGGCGAGCGCGTCCAGCAGCCGCGGGATCTCCTCCGGGGCGTACTGGCCGTCGGCGTGGAGGCAGACGGCCGCGTCCACGTCCTCTCCGCGGGCGCGCAGGAGCCCCTCGCGGACCGCCTCGCCATAGCCGCGGTTCGCGGGGAACGTCACGACCCTGACCTGCGGGTGCCCGCGGGCGAGCCGTTCGAGCGCCTCCGCCGTCGAGTCGGTGCTGCCGTCGTTCACGATCCAGAGCGTGCGCGTGATCGCCCAGACGCCGGGCGGGATCCTGCCGACGGTCCGCTCGACGTGCCGCGCGACGTTGTACGCGGGCATGAAGATGGAGATCGCCCTCAAGCCTGCCGCGCCCATCCGTCGTCCAAGTTGCGCGAGTCGTAGGTCTCGATGTACCAGTCCATGGTCCGCGAGACGAGCTCCCGGAGCGGCAAGACCGGTCTCCAGCCGAGGAGCGCCTCCGCGCGGGATATGTCCGGGACCCGCCTGTCGGAGTCGTCGTAACCCTCCCCGTAGAACGAGAGCGCGTCGACCTCGACGGGCGGCGGACAGCGCCTGCCGGTCTTCTCCTCGAAGAGCCCACACATGAGCCGCGCGAGCTCGGCGATGGTGGTTTCGTTCGCGGGATTGCCGACGTTGAATATCGCCCCGCGGCTCGCCTCGGGCCGCTCGACGATCCTCGCGCAACACTCGACGGCCTCCCTGACGCAGACGAAGGTCCTGCGGCTCTTGCCCCCGTCCACGAGCGCGGGCGGCTCGCCCGAGAGCAGGGCCTTCATGAAACAAGCGAAGACGCGCGGCACGCCCTCCCCGTCGCGGCCGGGGATGTAGTCCATGCGGGGTCCGATGAAGTTGAACGGCCTCACGATCGTGAAATGCAGGCCCCTTTCCTTCCCCAGGGCGAAGATCGTCCGCTCCATGAGCTGCTTGGCGCAACTGTAGCTCCAGCGCTGGGCCCTCACCGGGCCGAGGATGAGCGGCGAGTCGTCCTCCCTCAGGACGTGGTCCGGGCTGGCCGGTCCGGCCGGGCCGAACGCGGCGAGCGTCTTTCCGTAGACCTCACTGGTCGAGAAATAGACGAGTCTCTTCCCTTTCTCGGCGCACAGGCGCGCCACGGGGAGCGCGTCGACGAAGTTCGCCTCGATGACCTCGAGCGGCCTCGTGTTGTAGAGCGACGGATTGCAGATCGCGGCCAGGTGGACCACCACATCGCTCCCGGAGACCAATTCCGGGAGCTCGCGCGCGCCCGGGAGCTCGCCGACTACGAACTCGAAGCGCTCGCGCCCCACGAGGTGAGCCGCCTTCGCCGGCGAGCGATCTAGCCCGACGACCTCGTGGGCGGCCGAGGCGAGCAGCCTCTCGGCCAGGTGCGAACCCACGAAGCCGCCGCAGCCGAGGATGAGAACCCTCATGGGCAAGGTCCGTCCCGCCCGGCGGGCGGGGGAACATTCGGCAGGCCGCAGGCCGCCGACTAGAAGAAGGTCATCACGCCGAGCGCCAGCGCGGCGCTATTCTGCGAGCTCTTCTCGCCCAGCGTGGCCATGACCGCGAAAAAGGCCGGCACGCGGTAGGTGAGCGTCACCTCGACGCCGTACTGGAGCGAAAGGAGGAACGCCCCCTGGTCTTCGATCTCGTTGCCGAGGTTCCTGTCCTTCCCGAGCGCGATGGAGACGTTCGCGCCCACGGAGTGGACCAGCCGCTCGGTCCTGTAGCCGACGTAGCAGTAGCCTGTGAGCGAATCGGCGCGATAGTTCTCGATGTCGTTCTCGCCGCCGCCGTAGTTGTAGCCGCCGCCGATGATGATCGGTCCCCAGTCGCGGTTCAGGCTCTGCTCGACGGTGAGCGATGCGGTGAAGACGCCCTTTCCCGGCTGGGCGTCGTAGGGAAGCGTGTAGGACTGTACCTGGACGTCGTGCTCGCCAGTCGGGATGCCCAGGGTCAGGCTCGCGGAGGTGCGCCCCTCGAGGCCGAACTTCCTGGAGATGAGCAGGCTCGCGTCCCCGAGGCCGCTCACGGAGAGGTCCGCCTCGCCGCCCCAGAAGTCGTCCACGTGCCGCGTATTGTCTACGTAGGGCACCTGTACGCCGAGGTTGAACCGCCCGGGGACGTCTCCCGTGACCTTGAGCGAGGTGCTGGTCGAGGTGAGGTCCTCGCCCCGAGACACATTCGCGAGAAGCTCCACCTCCACGGGCGCCCCGCCGGAGCGGCGGCCGATCCAGCGGATGCCGCCTCCACCGCCGGTGCCTCCGACGCCGCAGCCGCCGACGTTGCCCCATGTCACCAGTTCCGAGCCCGACGGTCTCACGCCGAGCAGCGCGTCGCGAGAGACGCGCCAGGGAGCGCAGTCCCGCCCGAGCGAGAGCTCGCGGACGCGCGAGCGCGCCGACGCGCGCGCGAAGGCCCTCGCCGCGCACGGGAGGAAGAGCGCCCCGACGGCGGCCCCGAGCGCGAGGATCGCCGCGACGTCGACCGTCCGCACTCTCGAACGCTTGAGCTCATCGCGCGTCATTCTCCGCCCTCCCCTCGGTGTCACCGCGCCTGCTCGGCCGGCGCCGAGCGGTCCTCGATCACGAAGATGTCGGGCCAGCGGTCGTTCCCGGTGTGGAACGTGAGCCTCGCCGCCTCGCTATGCGGGGAACCGATGCGCCAGATGAAGACCTCGTAGTCGTAGATGTCGTGGTCGTGCCCGCGGTCGGTCGCGCACCAGACCATCCAGCGTCCGTTCCGAGAGATCACGGGGAAGTACTCGTGCGAGCGCGCCCCCGGGAGGTCCATGAACCGCAGCTCCTCGTATGGCGCGTCGGGGTTGGCCGGCGCGCCGTCCTTCACGGGGAAGGCGAAGACCTCGGTCCCGCCGCGGCCGGTGTTCTCGTTCATCCTGATCATCCTGTCGCCGGAGGGGAACCAGTTGATCTGGCAGCCGCCGCCGACCGTCGCCCAGGACTTCCTCTCCAGGCTCCAGATGCCCGTCTCCCGCATCCTCCCGCGCAGCGTGGCGGCGATGTATTTCCCGTCGGGCGACATCTGCGGCTGCTGGACGATGACGCCGGCCTTCAGGACCTCGTCGCCGTCGAGGACGAGCTCTTCCTTGGAGCTCCCGAGGTCGAACGTGAAGACCTTGCCCCCGCGCGAGAAGAGCACCTTGCCGTCCGGCGTCCAGGTGCCCCAGGTGGCGTCGGGGATGAGCTTCCGCTCGCCGGTCCCGTCCACGTTGATGATCCAGATGTCCCAGCGATTGGCGTACTGCGCGTTCATCTCGCTCTGCCAGGGCGCCTTGCTCCTCGTGAAGATCACCTGCTTCCCGTCGGGCGAGAAGCGCGCGAACCAGTCCACCGCATCGCTCTTGGTGAGGGGCCGGGCGTCGGAGCCGTCCGCTTTCATGATCCATATGTCGTGGGACCCGCTCACTCGGGACGTGGACCAGACGATCAGCGCGTCGAGTTGCTCGCCTATTTTCTTCGCGGCCTCGAGCTCTCCCGGCGTCGGCTCGACGGCCTTGCCCCTCGGCGCGCCGGCCCACGCGGAAAGAGAGAGCGCCGCAGCGGCGATCAGGGTGGCGGCTCGGCGCGCTCTGATGTGTCTCGGGTGGCCCATCTCGGTTCCTCCAGGTCTCTAGGGCCGAGCATCCGGGGTAAATCCGGCCTCAGGCCCGCACCAGATTATTGCGGTCCGTTAGCTCGCCTGCCACTTCGTTTCAGGGGCCGCGCGGCTCGCCCCCGTGGAGGCGCAGGGCCTCGCGGGCGAAGGCGTCGTATGGATCGAGCTCGACGGCCTCGCGGAAGAGCTCCAGGGCGCGTGCGCTCTCCCCACGATCGGCGATTATCTGCCCCAGCAGGCAGAGGCTCGCCGCGTCGCGCGGGTCCTCGGCGAGGAGCTGCCTCGCGGCCGCCTCGGCCTCGTCAGACCGCCCGCTCAGGTAGTAGACCCTCGCGAGGAGCCCCTTCGCGCACGCCGAGGAGAGCCCCCGCAGAAGCTCCTCGGCGCGCTCGAGGCTTCCCGCATGGACGAGGAGCGAGGCGAGATGCTCCTTGGCGGCCAGAAGCACGTGCGGGCGCGCCCGGTGGCGCTCTTCGAGGGCCGCCAGTATCCGGCCGACGTCGGCGCGCGAGGACAGGTCGAGCCCCTGCCTCCTCCCGGCGGGGTCGAAGGCGAATACGGCGGAGGAGCCGTCGGCGTAGAGGAGCCGCCACGACGGCTCGGAGAGCAGGAACCGCACGAGCCTCATGTGGCCCCAGGAGGGGATCGTCGGGAGGACCGCGAGCGCTATCCTGTGACGCTCGGCGAGCGCGCGGAAGCGCTCCGGCTCTTCGAGAAGCCGCAAGTACTCGGCGAAGAACTCGCGCGAACGCAACGTGAGCCTGCCGTCGACGAAGACCTTCCTGCGCGGATGCAGCCTCCAGGCGAGGTAGCCCCCGTACCTGACCGAGTTGAACAGACTCCCCCCGGTCTCCTCCCGTGCTACGATCTCCGCGGCCTCGACCGGGTGTCTGAAGGGGGCGAGCCCCAGGCACCCCTCCTGCGACCAGCCGCGCGCCAGACGCCAACCGCAGGCGAGCGCCGCGAGGACCGGCGCGGCGAGTGCGGTCCCTCGCAGCCATGCCAGAGTCGCTCCCGCGCGCTCGCCCAGCCGCTCGCGCAGCCGTTCCCTGAGGCCGTCGAGCGCGACGTTCAGGTTGGCGACGGCGACGAACACCGACACAGGGACGAAGAAGAGCAGGTTCCTGTTCGCCGCGAGCGCCAGATAGAGGTGAGTCCCGAATAGGAGCGCGCGCGGGAGCGATAGCTCGCGCCTGGCCAAGACGAAGGACGCGGCCGCCGCGAGACCGGACCACGTGAAGGAGGCCAGGCGCCCGGGCTGCTCGGCCTCGAGAATCCAGGTCGGCACCATCTCGGCGACGTTGAGCGAATAGAGCCCGCCGAAGGCCGGATCGATCTTCAGATAGAGCGCCCCGGCGAGGCCGAGCACGCGCGGCCCGTAGGGCGAGGCGAGACACGCGCCGCAGGTCCCGAGGAAGAACCAGAAAAGCCTCCTCCGTGCGGACGGGTCTCCGGACCGCTCGAAACCGACGAACCGCGCCCGCGCGCCCGCGAGCCCAGCGGCGGCAGTGTCGCCCGCCAGGTACGAGAGGACCGTGAGCGGTCCCAGCGGGAAGGTGCCCTGAGTGTTCACCCAGAGCACCTGGAGCGCGGGCAGCGCCCAGAGGGCCCTCGTGCGGCCGGTCGCCCGGAAACGCTCCAGCACCAGGACGAAGACCGCCAGGAACAGCAGGGCCGGCACAGCCGGCCTCTCGAGGACGAAGAACCTCACGCTGCATGCCGCGGCCATGAAGGCGGCGGCCGAGATGCCCAGGGTCTCCCTGCGGTACGCCGCCGCCGCAAGGACGACGATCGCGCACGCGAAGAGCGCGGCCTTCGCGAGGATGAGCCCGTCGACTCCGCCGGCCGAGTGGACCAGGAACGCAGCCAACTGGAAGAGCCAATGGACATCGATCCACCCGACGCCTTCGCAGGTATAGGAGAACGGGTCCTCGCGGATGAGGCCCCCGGTCTCCCACATGAACCTGCCCGCGGCGAGGTGCCACCAGATGTCGGTGCTGGCCATCGGGAAGAGCGCCGCGGCGAAGGCCGCCCCGCCGACGGCGGCGAGGAGGGTCGCCTCCGCCGCCCGGGCTCGGCCGGTATCCGGCGCCTGGCTCATGCTGCGATCCCGCCGGGCGCTCCGGCGAGGCGGCCCTCAGGCCGACTTCGCCCTCCGCGCGCGGACATAGGGCAGGAGCCCGCCCGCGCGCACTATCTCCTGGAGCTCCGGCGGGTAGGGCTCGAAACGGAAGGTCCTCTCGCCGAGGGAGATCGTCCCCTTCGCCAGGTCGAAGGCGACCTGGTCGCCCGCACGGATGGCCCGCGCGGCATCGGGCGACTCGAGGATCGGAAGGCCGACGTTGATCGAGTTCCTGAAGAATATCCGAGCGAAGCTCTCGGCTATCACCGCGGCGACGCCGCAGGCCTTGATCGCGAGCGGCGCATGCTCGCGGGACGAGCCGCAGCCGAAGTTCTTCCCCGCGACTATCACGTCGCCGGGGCGGCAGCCCCTGGCGAACTCGCCCGAGTCCGCGTCCTCCATGCAATGCCGGGCGAGCTCGCGCGGGTCGGAGGAGTTGAGATACCGTGCCGGAATGATGAGATCGGTGTTCACGTCGTCGCCGTACCTCCAGGCCCTCCCCATCCTCGTGCCGCTCCCTTCCGGCGCCGAAGCGTCTCTCGCTGCGGCCCGCCCGGCGGCGGGCGCCTCCAAGCCTCTCTAGCCGGGAGGTCCCGTCAAGGCCCGATGCGCTCGGCCAGGGCCGTTGCAGCGTCTCGTCCGTACGAAATGCCGATGCCCGCAGCGGGCCACCCCGGACCGCAGGCGCGGCCATGAGGTCCCCGCTGAAGGACGCTCCCGAGTATCGCCGCGCGAAAGTTCGTATCCATCGCGGGGCGGCCGCCTCGCTGCACCCGGGACGCGACAACGTTGCCGCGCAGCTTCCCAGCGAACTTCTCGCCGAGCGCGCCGCGATCGCCGGCGACCTTGCAGCGTCCCCGGAGGGTTTCTCGGCATGGCACTGTTCGAACCGTTCCCGGTTGACCCGGTGCTGGGGTGGGGGTAGCCTGCGAAACGGATGGCCGACGATCAGGAACTGAAGCTCGCCCCCCCACCGCCCCCGCGCAGGCGGCGGGTGGAGCTCCCGGCGAGACCTCCGCCGCTCCTCGGGAGACCCGCGCTCGACGTGGCAGTCGACGTCGTCAGGGCGGGGATCTACGTCGCCCTCGTGCTCTGGGCGTGGAGCGAGCCTGCGGGGACGGGCGCCTTTGTCTTCGGCGGATTCGTCTTCGCCGACATATCCTCCTGGTTCATCATGAGCCTTACGGAGAATCTCTTCAGACCGGCCGGATTCACCATCGAGTTCGTCGGGTTCGCCGCGTTTCTGGGCCTGCTCTCGCGGGTGGGGGCGCTCGAGATCCCGGTCGGCCGCGAGGGTGAGGCATTGGGCATCTTCTTCCTCTCGTACCTGGCGACGGCCCTGGTCCGGTTCGCCTCCTACTGGCTCAGGAGGATCGCGGAGGAGCTCGAGGACGGCTGAGGAGCCGTCCCGCGAGCCGAACGCGAGACTCCGCATCGGATCGCGCGGCGACGCGCGGCATCACCGCCATCGGCATCGGGGTCGAGCGGCGCGCCGAAGGGCCCGCAGGCCTCGAGCATGGCGCGGATCGGCCGGTAGCTCTTGGGAGTCGTTCCGGGGAGGCTATTTGCGCCCTTCCGGGCGACGGCCTGCGCGAGAAAGGCGGGGATGGCTCAGCGGCGGACCGCTTGACGGCGGTGGGCCGAGAGATACCGTTGGGACCGTGAGGGTGAGGTCTTACCTCCGGAGGCTTTGCACGGGCGCGCGCCGTGACGGGCCGACGTAGAGAAAGGAACGGCGACGTTGGCGGAAACACAGGACGCGCAGCGCCAGGTTCGCGAACAACCCGCCGAGTCCCGCAGGCCGAGCGGGAGGCTCCATCCCGTCGTGAAGGCGACAGGCTGGGTGTCCTTCTTCACCGACCTCGGGAGCGAGATCGTCTATCCCATGCTCCCGCAGTTCGTCATAGGGACGCTCCGCGCGCCCAAGGCCTGGCTCGGCCTCATGGAGGGCCTGGCCGAGGGGACGCCGGCGATCATCCGCTACTTCTCCGGAAGGCTCGCCGACCGTGTGAAAAACCGCAAGTGGCTGATATTCGCCGGCTACGGCATCTCGTCCGTGGCGAAGCCGTTCATAGGGCTGGCGAAGTTCGCAGCCCTCGCACTGGCGCCGCTCATCGTGACCCTGCTCCGCGTCGTCGACAAGATCGGGAAGGGCATTCGAACCGCCCCGCGAGACGCCCTCGTCGCCGACTACGCCGAGAAGGAGCGCGGGCGCGCCTTCGGCTTCCAGCGCGCGATGGATCACGCAGGGGCGGTCGCAGGGGGGCTGGCAGCGTTCCTGCTCCTGGGCCTCCTGAAGCTCGACATCGCCGTCGCCATCGCCCTGTCGGCGGTGCCGGGGGTGTTCGCCCTCCTGACGATCCTGCTGTTCGTCCGGGAGAAGGCCGGCCGCTCCCCGACGACCGGAGAACGCGGCGCGACCGGCGCGGCCGCCGGCGGCCTGAGTCGCACGTACTACGCCTACCTCGTCGCGGTGGTGCTTTTCGCCATGGCGAACTCTTCGGACGCGTTCCTGCTCGTGCGCGCGCAGGAGATGGGCATCCAGGCGGTGCTCCTGCCGCTCGCATGGTCGCTCCTCCACGTAGTGAAGACGATCACCTCCTACGCCGGCGGCGGGCTCTCCGACAGGGTCGGCAGGAGGCCGCTGCTCCTGGCGGGATGGGTGCTCTACGGCGCGGTCTACACGGGGTTCGCGAGCGCCTCGGGTGCGGCCGCCGGCTGGTGGCTCTTCGGGGCCTACGGCGTCTTCTTCGGTCTGACCGAAGGCGTGGCCAAGGCCTTCGTCGCGGACATGGTGCCCGAGGGGGCGCGGGGCGCCGCCTACGGGCTCCTGGGGATGATGGAGGGGCTGCTCCTCATACCGTCGAGCCTGCTCGCGGGATGGCTCTGGGACCTGACCGGAGACGGGCAGGTCCCGCTCTCCCTGAACGCGCTCTTCGCGCTAGCGGCGGCGCTGTGGCTCGCCCTGTTCGTCCGCGCGCCGGCGAGGCCAGGGACGGAGCGCTCCGCATGAAGGTCCTGGAGCGGGCGAAGGTGCTCGCCGCGGAGGGCTTGCGCGCCCGGGTGGAGATATCCGCGCCGGCGGGCGAGACCGCCTGCGGCCGCTGCCCGCGCGCGCTCTCGTGCTCGCCGGCCGGCGCCGGGCTCGCCGCGCGGGTCCTCGAGGTCGAGCTTCCGCGCGAGGCGAAGGCAGGCGAGGAGCTCCTGCTCGAGATCGAGCTCCCGTCGAGCGTCCTGGCGGCGCTGCTCCTCTTCATTGTTCCGCTCGCCTGCGCGTTCGGGGCGGGCCTCGCGACGCTCGCCCTCACGGCAAGCGGCCCAGCCGCGCTCGGCGCGGGGGCCGCGGGGGCCGGGGCCGTCTACGCACTCACGTATCTCGCCGGAGGCGGTTCGGTCCCCCGGGTGAGAATCGTCGAGAACGGAGCGGGTCCGCCGGAGAGGCCGTAATGCGGCCCGGGCCCCGCGCCGCGAACTCGAGTCCTCCGCTTGAGAGGCGGACTTCGGACCGTATGATGCGCCCGCGATGAACTGCGCACGCGGAGGCCGCACCGGGTTATGCCGGGATGGGAAACCGGGGCGCGCCGCCCCGGCAGTCCATGTGCGGGACTCGAGCAGGCACCGGGAGGAGCAGCAACGATGAGCGTCCTGTCCGCTATCGGCCACACGCCCATAGTGGAGCTCAGGCGCCTGGCGCCGAACGGCCGCGTCCGCATCCTCGCCAAGCTCGAGGGCAACAATCCCGGCGGCTCGGTCAAGGATCGCCCGGCGCTTTTCATGGTCAGGAAGGCCGAGGAGTCGGGCGAGCTCACCAGAGACAAGACCATCCTCGAGCCCACCTCGGGGAACACCGGGATCGCCCTGGCGATGATCGGCGCCTCGCGCGGCTACAGGGTCGTTCTGACGCTCCCCGAGTGCGTGAGCACCGAGCGCCGCCAGATCCTCGAGGCCTTCGGCGCGCAGGTGATCCTGACCCCCGCCCGCGAGGGTACCGACGGGGCGATCCGCAAGGCGCACGAGATGTTCGAGCGGAACCCCGGCACCTACTACATGCCGAACCAGTTCGCCAATCCCAACAACGTCCTCGCCCACTACGAGACCACAGGCCCGGAGATCTACGAGGGGGCGGGGGGCGACATCGACGTGTTCGTCGCAGGCATGGGCACGACCGGGACGCTCATGGGCGTCTCGCGCTATCTCAAGGAGAGGAACCCGCGCGTCCGCGTGATCGGCGTCGAGCCCACGGAAGGGCATACGATCCAGGGGCTCAAGAACATGCGGGAGTCGATCGTCCCCGAGATATTCGAGCCGAAGCGCCTAGACGGGAAGATCACCATCGAGGACGGGCTCGCAGTGGAGACGGCGAGGAGGCTCACCACAGAGGAGGGCGTCTTCGCCGGGCTCTCCGCCGGTGCTGCGGTCGCGGGGGCACTGAAGGTGGCCGCCGACATGAACTCGGGGACCGTGGTCACGATCATCCCGGACCGCGGCGATCGCTACCTGAGCACGATGCTCTTCCGCTCCGTCTGCGCGAAGTGCCCGCCGTGACCGCCGAAGCGGCCTCGCGGCCGGGGTTCACCGCGGGGGCGCGTCGGCCGGGGGCGGGGGCCCCGTGTGGAACGCGACCGCCTCCAGCTCCGACCGCCCGAAGAGCCCGACCTCGAGCGCCGGCGGCCCCCAGGGCAGCCTGAGGGGCTCCTCGAGCCCGGTGACGGCGACGCCGACTGGCTCCTCGGGCCATGCCTCTATAGTGATTGTGCGCTCGAGCATAGGCGCCCCGCGGAGGGCGATCCGCCTGGCCTCGTCGGCGACGGTCACCGCGAGCGCCCCGGGCTCGAGCCGCAGCTCCCAGCCGGCGCGCGCGCCGGCCGCGTCGGAAGGGCCCCGCAACGCCAGCACGATCGCGTCGGAGGGCCCCGCGAGCTTGAGCACCGCCCTGAAGAACCAGCACGCGGCGCGGCGGTCGGCGAGCAGGCTCATCCTGCCGTCTTCGACCCGCCACCTGGGCTCCGTTTCCCAGGGGAAGCTCGGCGAATCACCGGCGAGGGCAGACCCCGCGGCGAGCTCGGTCGCGCCGCGGGGGCCGTGGTCCCGGACGAGCACCCTCCCCTCGGCGACGCCGAGGGCGCTCCGCGAGGCGAGGGCCCTGGCCGAGACCCGCGCGCCCTTCCCGCAGACGACCTGCCTATCGGGGAGCCCGATCGTGAACTGACGCGCCGAGCGCACGTGCGCGGTCCCCGACGAGAGCGAGAGCCCCTCCGTCTGCGGGACGGCATTCGCCGGTCCCTCGAGCCGGGCCTCGTGGCCCGCGCTCCACGAGAGCCTGACACGCGCGCCCGGCGGAACTACGATCGGCCTCCTGGAGAGGGGCATCCCCGGGGCGAGGGCGCTCCCCTCGACCATGGCCAGCCCGCGGACCTCCGCAACGGAGGCGACCTCGTCCCTGCGCGCCGATGCGAGCACGATGACGAGCGCCGCGATCGCGGCCCCGGCTGCGAGGAGGTCCCTCACGATCGGGCGCGTGCGGCCGGTCGCCCGGGGTGGCGAGACCTCCCCCAGGCGCGCACGGGTGAGGCCCAGCCGCTCCTTGAGCTCGCCGACGAACTCGCCCTCGCCCCGCTCGACGCGGTGGGCGACCGTGTCCTGGAAGCTCGTGCCCAGGGTCGCGCGGAGGTCGAGGGTGAGCCCCAGGACCTTCCAGGCCGTTTGCGCCGCGCGCGAGCCGGCATCGCCCGGCCGGCGGAGGAGGTCGTAGAACTCGCGGAGCTCGGAGGAGTCCATCTCGCCCAGGGCGAAACACGTGGCGAGGTACGCGACGCGGTCTTCCTCCATCCGGAGGGACTCGTCGGCCGCCCTCCGCGCGCCTGTGCCGTCCGGTTCGGACATCGCTCGCCCCGCGGTCCTCCCCCACTCAGGCCGGGCCACCGGCCATCCTGGCCATGCGCGACTCGGCGCACTGGCGGAGCGCCCTCTGGAGGCGCGAGAGCCTCTGCCGGCAGGCGGGCGGCTGGATCCCCAGGACCTCCGCGGCCGCCTCGGTGGTGAGGCCCTTCCCGTGAACGAGGTCGAGGAGCTCCCTCTGCTCGGGGCCGAGCTCGGCCAGACAGGCCTTGAGCGCCTCCAGGCGCAGGCTGGCCGACTCGAGGACCGACTCCGCCTCCGGCAGCTCGCGCGCGCGGCGGAGCAGCTCCTCCCTGATGAGCTGCCTCAGGTGCCGGCGATCCCTGGACTCTTTCCTGTGGTACTCCACGAGCTGGCTGCGGGCTATCGCCAGGAGCCAGGCGCGCGGGCTCGTCCCGGGGCGATACTGCCGACGCCTGTCCCAGGCCCGGACGAGCGCCTCCTGGGCGATCTCGTCGGCGAGGTCGGGATCGGCGGCCTCGCGGAGGATCGCCGCGCGGATCGTGTGGTGGCAAGATGCCACCACCTGCGCGAACGCTTCCTTGTCGTCGCGCTCGCGGGCGGCGGTCATCAGGACGTCGAGTTCTTCGCCCAAGGCGGCCACCAGTGCGGAAGGCGATCCCGCGTCGAACCGAGCATAGCGCGCCCAGGCGGGCTCCGCCAGGGCGTTCGCGCGGTGAGCTTCCTCTATTATCCCGGATGAGCGAGACGTCTCTGCGGGGCCAACGTACGACCGAGAAGCTCTGCCACGGCAGTAGCGCGCGATGGACCCGCCCGCGCCTCCCCGGGCTCAGCGAGATGCCGGGAAGACTCCGCCTTGGATGTGCAATCCGCCCGTGCAGCAGCATATGCCACACGGGCGGATCGTCGAGCGACTCGATCGGGCGGGCCTGCGCGCGCAGCCCGTCGCGTCAGCGACCTGCGACGACTACTTCCTCCCCTTCGCGAGGCCGTTCGAGACGAGATACTTGTAGCTCGCCTCGACCGCCTGCATCATGTCCGTCGCGCAGCTATCGAGCTCCACGACGAGCCACTCGGTCTTCGGCGAGGCCGCGCCGATCACCTTCTTCCAGTCGATCTTCCCGGCCCCGACGGCGGTCATGGGCTTGTCGCGCTCGCAGGGCCCGTCCTTGATGTGGAGGAGCGGGGCCCGCGCGCCGAGCTTCTTCACGACGGCCGCGGGGTCCTTTCCGCCAACCGTGACCCAGTACGTATCGACCTCGGCGAACACGTCCGGGGCCTTCTGCATGATGATCTCGTGCGGCGTCTTGCCGTCGAAGGCGTGGTCGAACTCCCACCAGTGGTTGTGCAGGCCGAAGGTGATTCCGCTGCCCGCGAGGAGCTTCGCGGCCTCCTGGGCCTTCTTCGCGGCCTCAAGGACCTTCTCGGGCGCATCCAGGTCGCCGGGACCGAACCCCGAGATGTGCCGCTTGAAACCGAGCGCCTTGGCGGTCTCGATGACTTCCTTCACGTTATCCTTGGTGGGGAAGGGCCCGTGGGTGGAGCTCGCCACGAGGCCCAGATCGTCGAGCGCCTTGCGGAGCTCCGCGGGCGTCTTCCCGTAATAGCCCGCGAACTCCACGCCGATGTATCCTATCTCGGCGATCTTCTTGAGCACGCCCAGCCAGTCCTTCGCCGCGAGATCGCGGACGGTATAGAGCTGAATGGAAATCGGGATCGGCTTCATCTCTCTCTCCTCTCTCCCTCTCGCAGGCCTCTCTGATCGGGGCCTCAGGCGTACTTGGCCTTGAGGGCCACGCCCTTCTTGGCGCTCTGGCAAGCGAGGTCCAGGATGTGTATCGGCCGCCGAGCCCACTCGGGCGTGATCACGAGCGGCGTTCCCTTCGTCAGGTGGTCGGCGATGTTCTGATAGAAGCGCCAGCCCTCGCTCTCGGGGTGCCTGCCCTTCTCGACCACGGTGACGCCGTCCTTGTGCGTGGTGACCTCCCAGCCTCCCCAGTCGATGAAGTAGCTGCCCTTCGTGCCGGTGATCTCCAGGAACCCGCGCCTGGGGTTCGAGTCGAGGTTCGATATGTTGAGCGTGAGCCAGACGCCGTTGGCGAACCGCACCACGGCGAAGCCCTCGTCTTCGTTCGTGTCCTTCTTCCATTTGGTCTGGCTCGCCCAGAAACCGGTCTTGGCGTATCCGGCGACCTCGACTATGTCCGAGTCGATAATCTGCAGCGAGTATTCCAGCAGGTGCACGCCCCAGTCGTAGAGTATGCCGCCCGAGATGGACTTGCTCGTGCGCCACCAGTCGCCGGGCTTTCCCCAGCCGCCCATGTGGGCCTCGACCTTGTACACCTCGCCGATCGTCCCGGCCTTGACCTCCTTCACCGCCCTCATGATCCAGCCGTCCCAGTGGCGGTTGTGGTACGTCGAGAGGAGGAGACCGCCCTTCTTAGCCGCCGCGATCATCGCGTCGCACTCGGCGGTCGTGATGGCGAACGGCTTCTCGCAGACGACATGGCGGCCTGCCTTCAGGCACTTGAGCGCGAGTTCCGCATGCGTGTTGTGCGGGGTGATGATGGCGAGCAGGTTCACGCTCGACTTCTCGAGCATCTCGTCCACCGAGTTGTACGTCTCTATGCCGGGGAAGTCGGCCCTGGCCACGTCGAGCCTGGAGCGGTCGAGCTCCGCGACGGCGATCGGCGTCATGCCGGCCTTCTGCATCTCGCTCAGGTGGGCCTTACCCATGTTGAAGGCGCCGCCGTAGCCCACCGCGCCGACCTTGATGTCTCTGGCCTCCTTGAACCGTTTCACGACACGAACTCCCTTCCTGGACCGAGGCCCGCCTGCGGCGCACGGGCCGCCGGCGGGCCTTGTGGTCGCTCGCCGGAGGCTCCCTACTAGCGCGGTTTCCCGCCGTCAAGCAGCGACTCGGCCGGCGAGGCGGCGGCTTCGTCTCTTCGAGAAGGGACAATCGAAAGACCCTGTTGAGCTATCAGTGGCATCCAATTCTCTCCCATAGCGGACAAGGTGGCATACGTCGGCGACACGAGAGGAAGAACTGAACGACCCCGGCTCCGGGCTTGACTTTCTCGCCGGCGGGAGGCATCATTCCCGGCGTGGGGGATTAGCTCAGTTGGGAGAGCGCAAGGCTGGCAGTCTTGAGGTCACGGGTTCGAGCCCCGTATCCTCCACCACTCTTTCGCCACCGCTCTCGAACCGCAGCGTTGAGGCTTCCGTCGGGGGTCGGGCCTCGCTCAGGCCGGGGTCGAGATACCTGACGGAGCCTCGCGTACGGTCGTCGCAGTGCGGGCCTTTCAGCCCGGAAACGTGACCCATGTGCGCGTCGGGGCGTGCGCGAGGCGCTCGGGTGCGAAGGTTCCCGAGGCTGGCTTGGTCGCGCTCGCCGGTCCAGCGCGCGCACTCGACGCCCAAGGGCAAGCGCGGCTACGATCGCCGGCGCTCGAAACGCGAGCTCCGGACCGAGCGCGAGGAGGAAGGAGGAGCCCTGTGACGGTGATGGAGGCGATCAGACTCCGGAAGAGCGTGCGCGCGTTCGAGAACAGGCCCGTCGAGGAGGAGAAGCTCAGGGCCGTGCTCGAGGCCGCGAGGCTCGCGCCGTCCGCGTCGAACAGGCAGGAGTGGCGGTTCGTCGTGGTGCGGGACCCCGAGACGAGGAAGAAGCTCGTCCCCGCCGCGCGCGACCAGGCCTTCGTCGGCGAGGCGCCGGTCGTGATCGTCTGCTGCGCCGAGACCGACAATCACCGCATGACCTGCGGCCAGCTCTGCTATCCCATAGACGTAGCCATAGCCATCGATCACATGACCCTCGCAGCGACGGAGCTCGGCCTCGGGACCTGCTGGATCGGGGCCTTTTACGAGGACCAGGTGAAGAAGCTCCTGGGCATCCCCGACGCGGTGCGCGTCGTCGAGCTCCTGCCGCTCGGGTATCCGGCCGACCCGTCGCCCAAGGAGAAGTCGAGGAAGCCCCTCGAGCAGCTCGTCCACTGGGAGCGCTGGTGAGCGAGACCTCTTCGCCGCGCGACTGCGACGGGAGCCCTAGAGGGCTCGTGCAGCTCGCCGCCAGGGCACTGGCGGCTACCGCCCGGGCCGTCGCGCGGCTGTCGCGGCGGGCCGCGGCCGGGCTCGTCCGGCTCGCCAGGGGTCGCGCCGGCCGCGTCGGGCTGTGGGCGCTCCTCGCGGGGTTCTTCGTCTTCGCGCTGGCTTACCCGCTCGGTGTCGTCCTGGGCGGGGCCTTCGTGGAGCCGGCCCCGGCCAGGGCGCTCAGGCCGGGCCAGTCGCTCGCGGAGTTCGCGCGCGAACACTCCGTCGACGAGGAGGAGCTCCGGAGGCTGAACGGCCTCGGCCCGGGCGAATCGGTAGGCGCGGGCGCGGTCCTCCGGCTCGGCCGCGACGGCTGGGGGCTCCGGCAGTTCGGCCGGCTCTTCGCCGACCCCACGAGCCGCGCCTGGATCGCCAACAGCCTCGCACTGGGCGCCTGCGCGACGGCGCTCACGTTTGTGCTCGCGCTCCCGCTCGCCTTCTTCGCCGCGAGGCGCGATTTCCCCGGGAAGTCGCTGCTCTCGGCGCTCGTACTCGTCCCGATGGTCCTGCCCCCCTTCGTGGGGGCGATAGGCATGAGGCGGATGCTCGCGCGATTCGGCTCCGTCAACCTGCTCCTGCTCGGGCTGGGTCTAGTGGACGAACCGATCGATTTCCTCGGGGGCGGGAGGTTCTGGGGCGTGGTGCTGCTCGAGGCCCTGCACCTGTACCCGGTCATGTACCTGAATCTGACGGCCGCGATGGCGAACGTGGACCCCTCCCTGGAGGAGGCGGCCGCGTCGCTCGGCGACTCGGGCCTCAGGCGGTTCCTGCGCGTGACGCTGCCGCTCATGCTGCCGGGCGTCTTCGCGGGGTGCTCGATCGTGTTCGTCTGGGCCTTCACGGACCTGGGGACGCCGCTCGTCTTCCAGTATCAGGAGGTGGCCTCGAAGCGCATCTTCGACAAGGTTCAGGCCGTTCACATGGACCCGCAGGGCTACGCCCTCGTCGTGGTGGTGCTCGCGATCGCCGCGGGGCTGTTCGCCGCGGGGAGATACCTCGCGCGCAGGCGGCCGGTCGAGTCGGCGACGAAGGGCGCGATCCGCTCCCAGTGCATGCCGGCGCTCGCCTGGGAGAGGAGACTGGCTTACGCCCTCTTCGGCGGGCTCACGGCGGTGGCGCTCCTGCCGCACCTGGGCGTGGCACTGGAGGCCTTCGCCGGGAGGTGGTTCATGACGGTACTCCCCGAGGGCTTCACCCTGGACCACGCGCGGAACGCACTGACCCACGAGGTCGCCGCGAGCGCCGTGAGAACGAGCCTCCTCCTCTCGCTCGGGAGCACGGCATTGGACCTTCTGCTCGGCGTCGCGCTCGCGGTCTTCATCGTGCGTTCGAGGTCGCGCCTGGCGCCCCTCGTGGACGTGCTGGCGATGCTGCCCCTGGCGATCCCGGGGATAGTGCTCGCCTTCGGCTACGTCGGGGCGTACTCGGGGACGTACCGGTGGCTCTCGCCGCAGGACTGCCCGGTGCTCCTCCTCGTGGTGTCGTATGCGGTCAGGCGGCTCCCCTACGTGGTGAGGTCGTGCGCGGCGGGGCTCGAGCAGACGCCGCGGTCCCTGGAGGAGGCGAGCCTCTCCCTCGGCGCGACCCCCTTCGCGACGCTCAAGAAGGTGACGCTGCCCCTGGTGGGCGCGCACCTGATCGCTGGCGGTATCCTCGCCTTCAGCTTCGCCATGCTCGAGGTCTCGGACTCGATGATACTCGCCATGAAGGAGCAGTACTATCCGCTCACGAAGGCGATCTACGCCCTCGCCGGGCGGCTCTCCGACGGTCCCGGCGTCGCCTGCGCCCTGGGGCTCTTCGGGATGCTGCTCCTCGCGGCTTCCCTCTGGGCGGCCTCGGCCCTGGTGGGGAAGAGGCTCGGCGAGATGTTCAGGGCCTGATCTGCGCGCCCTGGCGACCCGGCAGGGCGCGGCGCGAAGAGAAAGCGGTCGCCTGATGTCGGCTCTGCCGACCGTCCGGCCCGAGGGACCCGACCCCGGCGCTACCGGCGCGGCCGAGCTCCTCGCGCGTCTGCGCTCGTGCCGGGGCGGGATCTGACCGCCTTCCCCTCTCGGCGGACGGAACGCCCCGCCGGCCTCGAAGTCCCCGGCCCGGGCGGGCCGGCGCGGCGGTCGGCTGCAGCGCGTCTCGACGGCCGCACCGGGAGCGCGGGGGCGCCCCTGGCGCGAGCCTTTCACACGATCAGCATGGCGTCGCCGTAGCTCAGGAACCTGTAGCCCGCGCGCAGGGCCTCGCGATAGGCCGCGAGGACCCTCTCCCTGCCCGCGAAGGCGCAGACGAGGACGAGCGGCGTCCCCCTCGGCAGGTGGAAGTTCGTGAGCATGGCGTCGATCGCCCTGAATCTGTGGCCCGGCACGATGAAGATCGAGGCGCGGCCCCGCCCCGGACGCACCGTCCCGTCTTCCGCCGCGGCGGACTCCAAGGCCCTGACCACCGTGGTGCCCACGGCGACCACCCTGCCCCCGCGCCCCCGGCAGAGCCGGATCGCCTCCGCGGTCCTCTCCGGGACCTCGAAGTCCTCGGGGTCCATCCTGTGCGACTCGAGCTCCGCGGCCTTCACGGGCCTGAAGGTCCCGGGCCCGACGCGGAGCGTGACGAACTCGCGCGCCACGCCGCGCGCCTCGAGCTCACGGAAGACTCGCTCGGTGAAATGGAGCCCCGCCGTCGGCGCGGCGACCGCCCCGGGCGAGCGGGCGTAGACGGTCTGGTAGCGGAGCCTGTCGAGCGCGCTCGGGGGACTGCGGCCGTCGCGGCGTATGTATGGTGGGACGGGCATATGGCCGGCCTCGTCGAGGACGCGCTCGAGCGGCTCCCGCGAGAGTATCTCGAGCACGTCGCCCTCCTGGCCGCGCCTCTCCACGATGCGCGCGCGCACCCGCCCCTCGGCGAGACTCAGCCGCTCGCCGGGCCTGAGCGAGCCGCCGCTCTTCGTCAGGGCGAGCCAGTTCGTCCCCGAGAGCCGCTCCACGAAGAGGACCTCGACCCCCCCGCCGGTCGCCTCCCTCCTCCCGTAGAGCCTCGCGGGCACGACCTTCGTATCGTTCAGAACGAGGAGGTCGCCCTGCCTGAGGAGCGAGGGCAGCTCGCGAAACGCCCGGTGAGCGACCGAACCGCTCGAGCGGTCGAGGACGAGGAGCCTGGAGGCGTCGCGCTCCTCGAGGGGCTCCTGGGCGATGCGTTCGGGCGGGAGCTCGTAGTCGAAGTCGGATGTCTTCATACGGATAGGCCTCGGCCCCGGCCCGCCCGGGGGGGCGAAAAGAAAAGGGGCACGGTCACCCGTGCCCCTCGACGTCCCGCGCGGCTTCCTGCCGACGCCTCAGAATCTCCAACCTACCTCGGCCCTGAAGAAGTCGCCCCCGTAACGCGAATCGTCACTGCCGACCTCGATCTCCGCCTGGAAACCCGAGGCGTGCGCGTAACCGCCCGACACGCTGAAGAGGTCGGAATCGTCGGTCGCGAACGAGACGCCCGCGAAGACCTCCTTCGTGAAGAAGTATCTCACCTCGGCGACGAGGCCCGAGTCGGACTTCCCCGTCTCGGGATCGGTGGACCTGAAGCCGCCATAGATCTCGAGCGTGCCGCCCGTGGCCTCCAGGGGCATCACGTACCTGCCGCCGATGTCCAGGACCGTGCAGCCTTCCCCGTCCAAGTCCCAGAGGAGCAGCGAGAGCTCCGCCGCGAACCGCTCGGAGCCGATGTAGAAGATGCCGCCGACCTTGAACTGGAAGTTGTCCAGTCCGGAGTAGTCTCCGAACTTGAGCCCCGCCCTCGCGCCGATCATCGTATCGGGGAAGACGTACTGGCCCTCGACCCCGAAGAGGCTCGTGTCGCCGGGTCCGTCCTGGAGGCCGGCCTCGACCCACGTCGCCTTCTGGAGGAAAGGCTGCAGGCGGTAGGGGTTCTCGTCGTCGTTCACGCCGAAGAAGTAGTACCTCGCCTTGAGGGTCATCATGTTCTCGTCGATGTCCGAACAGCTCGCGATCTCGACCGCCGGGACGAACATGTACGATCCCTCGGCCGCCGCGGCCCCCTCCCCACATGCGAGCGGTGCCGCCAAGAGCGCCGCAAACCCGACGAGCCTCGCCGCTGCGCGCATCGCCATTCTCTTCTCCAGTCCGTCGTCCCCGAACCGCACAGGCGGGAACCTAAGCCAGTTCGCGGTGGAGCGCAAGTGCACCGCGCGGCTCCTGGCTCGGCCGAAGATCGGGTCCACAAAGAGGTTCGCTAGGGAGGGCGGGACGTGGCTTCGGCTTGACGGTCCCGCGGGGGCCCCCTAGGGTGCCCTCGCACGCGAGGCGGGCAGGGGCAGGCGGGATGAGCGGTCGGCAGCCGGTCGTGACAGGGGTCGGCGCGGTCTGGAGCGGCGGGGAGTCCGCGGCCGAGCTCGCCCGCGCGATCCGCGAAGGCCCGCGAGGAACCTCGACCGCGCCCTGCGAATCGACCGCCGCGGCCCGCGCCGAGGGCGAGGCCCGACAGGAGTTCGGCCCCGGGACCCGGGGCATTCGCGGGTTCGATCTCTCCAGGCATGTCCCGAGCGTGAAAAGCTATATCGACCGGACGAGCGCGCTCGCGCTCGCTGCGACGCACATAGCGCTCTCGGACGCAGGCCTCCTCGAGCCGGCCTCCAGGCGCGGGCGCGAGCTGGGCCTCGCGTACGCGACCCAGTGGGGCTGCCTCGATTCGATGGAGCTCTTCTACGCCAAGCTCAGGGGCGCGAACCCGCGCTTCGCGCCGCCGCTCCCTTTCAGCCACTCCTACGCCAACAGCCCCGCTTCGATCGTTTCGATCGAGTTCGGCCTGAGGGGGCATCACATCGTCTTCTCGACGGGGCGCACGTCCGCCGCCTGGGCGCTCCTCGGAGCTGCGGATGCCGTCACACGCGGGCGGGCGGAGGCTATCGCGTGCGCGGGCTCCGACTCGCTCTCGCGCGCCGCCTTCGCGCACTACCAGGCCCGCGGGAGACTGCCGCCCGGAGACCGAAGCGGCGACGGTTCAGGCGCCGACCGGTTCCTGCTCAGCGAGGGCGCGGGCTGTCTCGTGATCGAGTCGGGCGAGTTCGCCCGCGAGCGCGGCGCCAGCGCGCGCGCGGCGGTTCTCGGCGCGGGTGCGGCGACCGGCGGCTCGACGGCGGCCGCCCTCGCGGAGGCCTCGCGCGAGGCCCTGCTCAGGGCGGGGCTCCTGCCCGGGGACGTCCGCGCGGGCGTCGGCACCGCGGCCCACCGCTCGGGGCGCGAGGCGGAGGCCGAGGCCCTGGAGCTCGCGCTCGAGCTCCCGCCCGAGAAGGCCCGCGGGCTCTACTCGAGCGCGGGGACGATCCTCGGCGAGACGATGGGCGCCTCGGCCACGCTCGCCGCCGCGGCGGTCTGCGCGGGCGGTGCGCCGATGCCAGCGCTCGTCCTGTGCGCAGAGCTCGAGGAGGACGGCGCGGCCGCCTCGGCCGTGGCGATCCTCCTCGGCCCCTGCGAGGGGACTTGAAAGGAGATCGGATGCCGGGAGTCGAGAGGCTGGTCGAGTTCAGGAGCGGCAAGCTCCTCCTCAGGGGCATGCTCCATCTGCCGGACTCGCGCGCTCGCGCCCCCGGGGTGCTATTCCTTCACGGTTTCACTGGGAACCGCGTCGAATCGCACTTCGTCTTCGTGAAGACCGCGCGAGAGCTCGCGCGCAGAGGAATCGCCTCGCTGAGGTTCGACTTCGCCGGCTCCGGGGAAAGCGAGGGCCTCTTCGAGGACATGTCCGTGGCGACCGAGCTCGCGGACGCCCGCGAGGCGCTCGAGTTCCTCGCCTCGCAGGATTCGGTCGACCGCTCGCGCCTGGGCGTGCTGGGGCTCTCGATGGGCGGCTGCGTGGCCGCGATGCTCCTCGCCGACGAGCGCCTGCGCGCCGGCGTGCTCTGGTCCGCGGTCGCGGACATCGCCTCCTGCGGCGAGAGGATCGTCGGCGAGGGCCGCGAGGCCGAACTCCGCAGGCGGGGCTTCATCGTACACGGGGCCCACAGGCTCGGCAGGCGCTTCGTCGAGGACGCACTGCGCGCAGACCCGCTCTCGTCGATCGCCCGCTCGCGCGCGGACATACTCATCGTGCACAGCACCGCGGACCCGGTCGTCCCGGTCGAGCATGCCAGGATGTACGAGCGCGCCGCGCGCTCGCGCGCCCAGGGAACGACGGAACTCGCCTTGATCAGAGGCGCGGGCCACACCTTCGAGAGTCTGCCGCACGAGGAAGAGGCGATCCGGCTGAGCGTCGGATTCCTCGCGAAGACGCTCTCGTCGGCCGGCGCTGCCCGCCGCGGTCGCCCCTCTCGGCGCTGAAAAGGGGCCGCCCATCTCCACCGCGCCGCGAGGGCGCGAGGCCACCGGGCGCCGCAGGAGAGGCGCGCTCAGCCGGCGGATGAGGGCTCGCCCGCGGCGAAGACCCTCGCCTTCTCCGCCGCGAAGGCGACCTCGACCTCGGAACCGAGCTCGAGGAGCTCCTGCCCCGATGCAGGCCTGAGGGCCCTGATGCGGAGTCCGCCCGCGAGCTCGACCAGGACCTCCTCGAAGCCGCCGGCGAACGCCACGTCGACGACCTTGCCTTCTAGGATGGTATCGCCCGAGACGCCGGTCCCGACATGCACGTCCTCTGGCCGGACGAGTACACGGACCGGCGCGCCGCGCTCGGGCGCGTTGCCGTGCGAGGAGGCGCGCACGCGCCCCGCGGCGGTGCTGACCTCGACGCAATCGCTGCCGGCGGATACGAGCTCGCCCTCGAGGGTGTTCGCCTCGCCGACGAACGAGGCGACGAACTCCGTCGCCGGCGACTCGTAGAGGGCGCGGGGCGAGGCGCACTGGACGACGCGGCCTTCCTTCATCACCGCTACGCGGTCGGCCATGGAGAGCGCCTCGCGCTGGTCGTGCGTGACGTAGATGGTGGTCACCCCGAGCCTCCGCACGAGCGCCTTGAGTTCGCGCCGCATCTCGGCGCGGAGCCGCGCGTCGAGGTTGGACAAGGGCTCGTCCATGAGGAGCACGTCCGGCTCGATCACGACGGCGCGCGCCACGGCGACGCGCTGCTGCTGGCCGCCCGAGAGCTCGCCAGGGTATCTCTTCTCGAGCCCCGCGAGGCCGAGCATCGCGAGCGCCGCGGCGACGCGCGAGCGCTGCGAGTCCTTCGGCACCTTCCTGGTCGAAAGCCCGTAGGCGACGTTCTCCTCGACGGTCAGGTGCGGCCAGAGCGCGTAGTTTTGGAACACGAAGCCGACGTTCCGCTCGTGCGCTGGCACCGTGTTCATCGGGCGGCCGTTGAAGAGGATCTCGCCCATCGCCGGCCTGGCGAGCCCCGCGAGCGCCCTGAGGAGCGTGGTCTTGCCGCAGCCCGAAGGACCTAGAAGGAAGAACATCTCCCCCGGCTCTATCTCCAGGTTCACGTCGCGGACCGCCCAGAGCCCGCCGTAGCGGACGGAGATGTCTTGTATCTCGACGCGGACCATCGGTGCGCGACCTCCCGGCGGGGGGCGCCTATCCGCCCCGGACCCGGCCCAGGGCCTTATTCCTGACCGATGCGAACTTCTCGCGGGCGAAGCGCGACCACTCCGCGAGCCTGGAGGCGCGGAGCGACGGGTCGGGCCACTCCTCGGCGGCAAGCCGCAGGAGCTCATCCAGAGTGCAGGGCGGCCGGCCGAACTCCTTCACGAGCTCCGGAGGCTCTCCTGCGTCTATGACTGCGCGCCACGCGGCGCGCAGCTCGGCATGTACGTCTAGAATCGTCGCGCGCGCCAGGTCCTCCAGGATCCGCGAACGCCTGCGCGCGAGGGCGGCATCGAAGGCGAACCCGCCCGCCCAGGTGAACGGGTTCCCCTCGACGGCCGTGGGCAGGCCCGCCCCGTAGAGCTCGCGCAGGACCGGCAGCCTGTGCAGGCCGTACCGGCGCGGGCCGCCGGATGCGCCCACCTTGAGATACCAGAGCTTCTGTCCCTCCGGTGACATGACGTACTCGACGAATTTCCTGGCGAGGGCAGGCCTGGGGGCGCCCTTCATCACGGCTATCGGGTCCGGGGTGATCACGGTGAGCCGCCTGGGGAGGAGGAAGCCCACGTTCTCCTCGCCGCAGGCGGCGACCTGCTCCCGGCCGTAGAAGTCGATGGTGAGCCCGCAGGCCGACTGGCCTGTGGCGACGTTCCGCGCCGCCGAGTTCCCGCCCTCGTCGAACGCGGCGACGTTGCCGGCAATCTGCGCGATCGTCGCGTAGCCCGCGTCGAAACCGTAGGCCTGGAGGATCACCTCGAAGACCATCCTGACCGAGCCGCTCGAGGACGGATCTCCGCAGGCGACCCAGCCGTAGAGGCGGGGGTTGGTGAGGTCGCGCCACTCGCGCGACTCGCTCAGGCCCATGCGGCTGGCGATCCGCCTGTTCCACACGATCCCGAAGCCGCTCAGGGCCGCCCCGTACCAGTATCCGGCCGGGTCGTGGATCTCCTGGCCGCCTATATCCGCAGCGAGCGCCGCCTTCAGGTGGCGGGGGAGCTCGGTCCTGGCGAGCCAGCCCTTCCCGGCGAGATACCTGAACGCCGCGTCCCCTCCGCCGAAGAGCACGTCCACTCCGATCGAGTCGCGCTTCGCGCGGAACTCGCTCTCGATGTAGCGCAGGATGGTGCCCGTGCCTCCGCCCACGTCCAGGTGCTCGACGTGCGCCTCCAGGCCGTGGACCTGCTTTATCCAGTCGGCGAAACCCCAAGAGAACTCCTTGATTATCCCCTCCCAGTGAGGCGAGAGGATGACGACCGGCTCGCCGCGCCGCGGAGGGGTCGAGGCCGAGGAGAAGATCTGCGCCGCGCCCGCGAACACGATCACCACCGCGCCGAGCGCGGAGACCGAAAGCAGCTTCGTGTCCACGAGACCGCGGGGCCTCAACTGCGCTATCCTCCCGCCGGGATGGTAGGGGCTCGGCCGCGTTCCTGCAATACGAAAGCCGGAGCCCCAGGGTCATTCGATTCTCCCGCAGGGGACCAGGTCGCACGCTTCGGCGGAGTTCGCGAGCTGCCCCCTCGGCACGGCCATGGATGCGAGAAGCTGGCCATTCGAAGCGGCGCGATCGCGGCATCGCCCGTCGCCGGGCCGGGAACGACCAGGGCTCGGTCTCCGGAACCCGCCTGGCAGAGCTTCGATCCGCGTCATCGGCCCTTGAGCGGGTCCGGCGGCGCGCTACAATGACCCCGCCGCGGGGGGATCATGCCGATACCCGGCTACACCGAGTACCAGCGCCGCGAGTACTGCAGGGCGATCCGCTGCCCCGTGCAGCTCGAACTCGAGAAGGCGCCTCAGGGCTCCGAGCAGTACGAGGCCACGAGGAAGAAGTGCGTCACCGGCTGCATCCACACCACCTACGAGTTCCATCACTGGCTGATCGCGCAAGGGTATCTGATCGTGAGGCCTGCGGGAGACAAGGCCTGACCCGAGCGAGGGAGGACCCATGGACTGGGGCATGAAGAACAGGCTGTCCAGGATCATCAGGCCCGAGACCGGGCGCTGCGTGATGCTCGCGGTGGACCACGGTTACTTCCAGGGCCCGACGACGGGCCTGGAGGACCTGCGGGCGACCGTGACGCCGCTCCTTCCGCACGCGGACGCACTCATGCTCTGTCGCGGCGCGCTCAGGAACTGCGTCGAGCCCGAGAACGCCCCGCCGATAGTGCTCAGGATGTCGGGCGGGAACTCCATGGTCAGGCGCGAGGAACTCGACGACGAGACGATCACGGTCTCGGTCGAGGACGCGATACGCCTGAACGCCTCCGCGATCACGCTCTCGATCTACGTCGGCTCCCCGCACCAGAGGCAGACCATAGCGAACCTGGCCAAGCTCGTGGACGCGGGGGAGCGCTACGGCATCCCCGTCCTCGCGGTGACGGCGGTGGGGGCGGAACTCACACGCGACGCGCGCTACCTGGGCCTCGCCTGCCGGATCGCCGCAGAGACAGGGGCGCACTTCGTCAAGACGTACTACTGCGAGCCGGACTTCGACAAGGTGGTCGCGGGCTGCCCGGTACCGATCGTGATCGCCGGCGGCAAGAAGCTCCCCGAGCGCGAGGCGCTCGCGCTCGCGCACAAGGCGGTCGCGCAGGGCGCGCGCGGCGTCGACATGGGGCGCAACATCTTCCAGTCCGAGTGGCCCGTCGCCATGATCCGCGCCGTGCGCGAGATCGTCCACAAGGGCGCCTCGGTCGACCAGGCATGGGAGATCGTCCGCGAGTCCGGAGCGAAGTGAGGCAGGCCCCGCCGCGCCGGGCCAGCCTCGAGGACAGCCGCAACTCGCCCGGCAGGTCCGCTGAGACGGCTTCGGCGGCGCAGCATCACCTGTGGCTAGAGGGCGCGGATCAGGAAGGCCCGGCGGAACTTCTTGCATCGGGCCCGGTCCGCGGGCTCGCGTCGCCGCGCACGACCCGCAGGAATACGGCCTCCAGGCTCTCACGCGGCCTGTCGACCAGCACCTCCGCCGCGCGCGACCTGAGGAGCGCCTCGAACTCCCTGGCATCCGATTCCGACAACCCCCGCGCGGTGAAGCGGATCTCGTCGCGGCGGGCGAGCACCTCGTCCACCGAGCCCGCCCGGCAGACGCGCCCCTGGTGCAGTATCACGATCCTGTCGCAGACGTCCTCGACGTCCGCGAGCAGATGGCTCGAGAGGACCACGGTCTTCCCCTCGGCGCGAAGCTCCCGCACGAGGTCCTTCACGTCCCTCGCGGCGATCGGGTCGAGACCGGCGGTTGGCTCGTCCAGGAGGACTAGCTCCGGGTCGTTGATCAGGGCCTGCGCGAGGCCGATGCGCCGCCCCATGCCGCGAGAGTACTCCCGGATCGGGCGGCCCCGCGCCGCGGAGAGCCCCACGCGCTCGAGGAGCCTCTCGGCGCGTTCGCGGCGGAGCTCCCTCGGGAGGCCGAACAGCCTCCCGTGGAACTCCAGGGTCTCGTCTGCGGTGAGGAACCTGTGGAGGTATGTCTCCTCGGGGAGGAACCCGATGCGCGCGCGGACCTCCGGGTCGCGCACGTCGCCCCCCAGCACGCGGAGCTCACCGGAGGTCGGAAAGACGAGCCCGAGGACCAGCTTCATCGTGGTCGTCTTGCCCGACCCGTTCGGCCCGAGCAGGCCGAAGACCTCACCGCGTCTCACGTCGAGGTCGAGACCGTCCAGGGCCTTCACGTGCGGGCGGCCCCAGAAGTCGGAGTAGTGCTTGGTCAACCCCCTGGCCGTGATCGCAGCACCGACCTGGGCGGCCGAGCCGCCGGGGTCAGCCGGCCCGAGGGGTCCCCCCGGACTCTGCGGATGGATACCACCTGCCGAGAACATGTTTGACCAAGCGTCGCCGCAGCGGGCCTCCGCGCGCCTCCACACCTGCCGCCGGACCGCTTCACCCGCCGCGCCGGGTGTGACGGCCGCCTAACGCCCCGCAGCGCTTCCTGCCGCCAGAGGGTCCCGTCTACGAGAGCCCGCGGGCCGTCCTCTACTCGGACTCCCCGCGCAGCACCTTGCGAAAAGCGTTGCGCATCCGCCTGCGCCTCCGCTCGCTCGGCTTCTCGTAGTAGGAGGTCTTCTTGATGTCTTTGGTCAGGCCTTCCTTCTCGCACTGCTTCTTGAAGCGACGGAGCGTCTTCTCCAGAGGCTCCCCGCTCCGCGCCTCGACACGGATCATGCGCCAGCCGCCCCTTCCTCTCGCTCTCGGCGCATGAACAGCATCGCCAAGGGACGCCGGGCCTTCCCGGCATCCAGGCGGATCCGTCATGCACCGCCGGGGCCCCGGCGATCAGCGGCGTCCCGAGCGCCCCGTTCCCACGCGCACGAAGGATATCACTGCCTGGTTCGAGTTCAAGTGAAAGACAGCCCGACCCGAACTGCCGAGGCCGCGCCGGCGACCAGTCCCCACGGACTCGAAGGCTATCAGGAAAGGCTCGCGCCAGACCCAGCGCCGGAGACTCGCAACGCGGCGACGGACACGGCTGGCCGGTGAGATCTTCGCCTCAAAGAAGCAAACGGAGCGACGTGGTGGTCGCTCCGCGTGGCGTCCTCAGCGGTTATTTCGCTTTCTGCCACCTGGCCCATTCCTTGTCGGTCATCAGGAGGCGGAAGGGCGGAACCTTGAGGACGGCTGCTATCTTCATGAGCGTGCCGGACCGGAAGCCCTGCTGGCCGTTCTCCAGCCGCGAGATCTGCGCCTGGGAGATGCCGACCTTCTTGGCCAGATCTGTTGTCGTCATTCCCAGCTCCGCGCGGAGCTTCTTCACATTGCCGCCAATGTCCTTGGGCTTCACTACCGTTCTCCTTCCCAAAAAGGTGGAACCCGGGAGCGTATCCTAAACGTGCCCTTCCGGATGTCAATCGCAGAAACCATCGAATCATACCGCCGTCTGACAGGTACCGGAGAGGTGCTCTAGGGGCTCGAGAAGCGCCGAGGTCCGCAGGGATACAAAAGGCCGTTCAGGGAGCCCGGTCCTCGGCGAGCGCCGCGAAGCTCACCAGGGACTGCGTGGCCTCCTCGACGGACTGCGCGTAGTTGAGCAGCCTCATCGGGACCTTCGCCCCCGCAGCGACCTCGAGGGCCGCGAGCGTCGCGTAGATCGGCACGAGGCCGCAGATCTTCCTGCGGTCCTCTTCCCTGCGCACGAAATCGAAGAATCCATCCGCGTCGCCGGCCTGGACGAGCTCGAGCATCTGCCTGTCGAGCTCCTCGTTCTTCCTGAGGAGCCTCTCCGTGAGCGGCACCCGGTCGCCGAACTTAGCCCCGATGTGGGCGAGATCGGCGCTCGCGAGCAGCGTGACCTTCCCGCCGCCCTCGTGAAGTAGCGCGCCCAGCTCGCCGATCATGCGCGCCACCTCGTCCACCGAGCGCGGCGATGTCCCCGACGCCAGGAGCTCGTGGAAAGAGCCGCAGAGCACCGGCACGAGCCTAGGCGGGCGGTCGGGCCAGAGGTGCTGGAGCCACACGGCTTGTATCTCGATCGAGTGCTCCCCCTTGTGGGCGAACTCGTCGGCGAAGGCCCGCTCGCCGAGGGCCGCTCCGAGTCTCGCGACGACCTCGGCGTCGGTCTTGAGCGTCCCGAGGGGCGTCTCGAAGTCCTTCCTCGTGAGCGTGAAGAATCCGCCCCTCCCGGCGTGCGCTACGCCGAGCACGACGACGACCTCGGGCGGGGCCGCCTCCGCGAGCGCCTTGTAGCCGTGGGCGTAGGTCGTCCCTCCGCGACGCAGGTCGATGTGAGGGACGACGAGCGCCCTGACTGGCGCCGCGTTCTCCGCGCGAGGAGCCGGCATCGCCGGCCCCCCGGGGGCGGTGAAGAAGCGGTCGAGGAAGCCGCCGATATCCCGCCTGTCCTCGGGGTAGCAGCTCCCGGCGAGTATCGGCGCGCGGACCGGCAGGGCGCGATACCCCTCCTCGACCTGCCTGCGCCAGTCCTCGAACGACGCGCCCTCCAGGAAGTGCGCCTGCTCCAGCCCGTCGATGACCTTTTGCACGTCCTCCGATCTGACCAGCACCCCGAACCGGCGCATGAACTCGGCCTGGATCTCGCGGATGTCGCGGCTGCCGTCGAGCATGCAGGCGATCACGAACACCTCGGGGCTCACGTGGAGCATGAGATCGCTCAGGTGGTACGGGTCCCGCAGGCAGAACATGTCCTGCCCGTTGGCGCGATAGCGGATGGCCTCGATGTTCCTCAGCTTCGGGCGCTCGGTGGTGGCGGTCATTCTGTGGACCTCACCTTGTCCCCGACGGCGATCGGCCCCGCACGCGGGACACCCGAGACCGAGGCCCTGTCCACGTTCAGCCTCGCGCCCGCGCGTCTCCCGGAGATCATCGAGACCGCGACCATCTCCGCCGAGAGCGTGTGCTGCGAGGGATCGTCGCCGAGCGCCGGCGGCGCGGCCTCCCGCTCGGCGACGCAGGTGGTCATGGTCTCCTGGACATGCGAGGCGACGAGTCTTCCCTTGACGAGCTCCAGCCTCCCGAGGGATCCTCCCGTCTCCGGGTCCTTCACCTCGTCGAGCTCCGCGAAGACCACGAAACGCATCCCCGCGCGGACCCCGTGCGAACTCCCCCTGTTGATGACCAGGCTCTCGTCCGTGAGAATCCTGGCGACCCGGCCCTCGATAGCCATGCGGCACCCTCCCGGTACCGCCAATCTCGCCGTCGCGGGGCCGGGAGTCAAGTAGGGCCGCAACCTGGCTCCAGACCCGGGACGGGCCTTCGACCCTGTCGGACGCGGCCAGGACGCTCGCGAGCCGGTCATGACCGGCTCCCAGAGTCAGGGCGAGGTCGTCAGAAAGCTGCGGGCGGCCGCGCTGTCGGCGCACGGTATGGTGCCCGCGCCGTCCGTGCGCCGGGCAGGGCGGGTCAGGCGCCCCTCGGCGGAAAGAGGACGCCCGGGTTCAGGAGCCCGCGAGGGTCGAAGAACTCCTTCACCCGTCTCAGGGCCTCGACGCCCTCGCGGCCGTACTGGATCTCCAGGAGCTCGCGCTTGAGCCTGCCTATCCCGTGCTCCGCGGTGACCGCGCCGCCGAGGCCCACCGCCTCGCGCGCGAGTTCCCTGTGGAGGTCCTTCGCCCGCTCGAGCTCCTCGCGCGTCCGCGCGAGCAGGTTCACGTGCAGATGGTTCTCGCCCGCGTGGCCGAAGACGACGTACTCCAGCCCCGAGCGCGGGAGCCTCTCGCGGTAGATCGCGGCCAGTCGCTCGAACGACTCGTCGGGGACCGCGAGGTCCGTCCCGACCTTGTGGAGCTCGGGACAGTCGCGCTTCCGGCGCGCGACGCGGGCGTTCACCGCCTCGGGGACCGCGTGCCTCAAGAGCCGCATCCTCTCGCGCCCGGCGAGGTCGTCGCCGGCCCAGGTATCGTCGAGCGAGCACCCGTGCTCGGCGAGGTCCGACTCGACGGCGGACACCGCGCGATCCAGCTCGGACTCGTTCCCGTAGGCCAGCTCCACGAACACGGCCGAGCCCGCACCCGCCGGGAGCTCGGGGATCTTGTCCTCCCCGCCGGAGGCCCTCTCCTCGCGGAGGAGCGCGAGCGCGGTGGCGTCGAAGTACTCGATGCTCAGCGGCGAAAGCCTCTCGTCCGACTTGAACCGCCTCACGAGGTCGAGACCCGCGCGGTCCGGGGGGAGAAAGCACACCAGGGCGAGCACGCCGGGAGGCTCCTCGGCGAGCCCGAGCTCGGCCTCGGCTACGACGCCGAGCGTCCCCTCCGAACCGATGAAGATGTCCACGAGGTCCGCGTCCGGTTCGACGAAGTAGCCCGCGGCGCACTTCGAGCGCGGCCGCGCGAGGCGCGGCAGCTCGAGGACGCTCGCGCCGAAGGCCTCCGGCCAGCGGAGCCGGCCGCGCTCCGCACGCACCTGGCCGCGGCGGAGCTCGAAGGCCCTGCCGTCCGCGAGGACCACGACGAGCGCGTTCACCCAGCGCCGCGTCGGCCCGTAATGGAAGCTGCGGCCGCCCGAGGCGTTCGTGGCGATCGTCCCGCCGACGTGGGCGCTGCGCTCGGTCGGGTCGACGGGGTAGTACCACCTGCGCCCGCCGGGCCAGGTGAACGCGCCGAGCGCCTCCCCGAGCGCCGATATCGTGACCCCGGCCTGGACGCGCGCGAACGCGCCGCGATCGCCGGCCGGCGCGCCGATCTCGAGGACCCGCGACATCCTGGAGAGCGAGAGCACCCTCCGCGAGTCCACGGGCACCGCCCCGCCAACGATGCCGGTCCTGGCGCCGCTCACCGTGACCGGCTCGCCGTCCGCGGCGGCCTCCGCGAGGGCGGAGGCGATGTCCTGAACGGCTTCGGGAAGATATACTATTTCGGCGGACCCCGCCGCGAGGTTGGACTCGTCGCGCAGCATGTCGGCGCAGCGCTCGCGCACCTGCGCCTCGCCCTCGATGCGGGGACACAGGCGGTCCCCAGACCCTTCGTCGCCCTTCCGGGGGCCATCGCGCGACAGATCCACCTAGCCCTCCCGACGCCGCTCGTGCGGCCGAGGCGATCCTGTTCGCACGACGCCCGGCCGTCAACTTGACACGGAGCGCAGCGGCGATGTCTACTCGCAGCAGGTGCAAGGAGGGCGCGGTGGCCGAGGCGGACGGGCGCGACGCGGGCGCGGCGAAGGACCGCTCCGACTGGGAGCGCATACTCGGCGGGCGCGTCGGCGAGGAGAGGCCGCCGGCCGGCGCGGTCAGGCTGAGCGATCTGAGACCTCCCGAGAGGCGCTCGTCGACGAGCGACGACGTCGGCGGGACGGAGACGGCGCAGGACCTGCGCGCCAGGCTCCGCGAGTCCGAGGAGGCCCGCCGCGAGGCGCTCGAGCGGGTCGCCGAGCTCGAGGCCGAGCTCTCCCGGCTCCGCGCGCAGCTCGAGGAGGCGCACGAGATCATCAGGGCGATAGAGCAGGCGTACATCGCCGGCGAGCGCAAGGGAGCCCGCCCCCCGCAATGAGGCCAGCCGTCTTCCTGGACCGCGACGGGACCCTGAACGAGAATCCCCCGCGCGGCGACTTCGTGCGCAGGCCCGAGGACCTCAGGCTCCTCGGGGGCGTGCCGCGCGCGCTCAGGTCGCTGCGCGAGGCGGGGTACCTTCTGGCGGTGGTGTCGAATCAGTCGGGCATCTCGAGGGGGCTCATGAGCTCCGAGGCGGTGGCCGCGGTGAACTCGCGCCTGGGCGAGCTCCTGGCGCGCGAGGGGGCCTCCCTCGACGGGATATACGTCTGCCCGCACTCCCGGGAAGCGCTCTGCGACTGCCGCAAGCCCAGGCCGGGCCTCTTGCTCCGCGCCGCGCGAGAGCTCGGCATCGAGCTCGGGCGGTCCTGGATGGTGGGCGACTCGGCCAGGGATGTCGCCGCCGCGCGCGCGGCCGGGGTCAGAGCTGTATTGGTCTATGGGAACTCCTACGAGGGCGAGCGCGAGGCGGCCGAGGCGCTCTCGCCGGAGGCGGTGGTCCCGGATCTCGAGGCGGCCGCGCGCTTCATCCTGAACGCGACCCGGGGCGGCCCGCAGCCATGAGTGCGCTCGCGAATCTCTTCCTCTTCGCAGTCGGCCTCGCGTTCGTGATCGTCGGCGGAGACCTCTTCGTCTCGTCCAGCGTCGCGATCGCCGAGAGGGCGAGGCTCCCGAAGGTCCTCGTCGGAGGGACGCTCGTGAGCCTCGCGACCACCTGCCCGGAGCTCGCCGTCTCGGCCACGGCAAGCCTGCGCGGGAACGCCTCCATCGCGCTTGGGAACGCAGTGGGCTCCGTGATCTGCAACATCGGCGTCATCATCGGGGTCCTCTGCATCCTGAGGCCGATGCCAGTCGAGAGGAGCGATTTCAGGTTCCCATCGCTTTTCATGCTGGGCTCTGGGGTCCTGCTCGCGATCCTGACGCTCCCTCTCAGGCTCGGCAGGGCGGCAGGGGTGCTGCTCATCGGCTGCGCAGCGCTCTATCTCGCGCTCGACTACCTGAGGCACGCGCGGCGGCAAAGGGAGCCCGACTGCGCCGCCGGGGGGCGCATGGGACTCTGGAAGAGCGTGGCCGTCTTCGTCCTGGGCGCCGCGCTCGTGATCGCCGGGAGCCGCCTGCTCACCGACGGCGCGGTGGGCCTCGCGAAGGTCCTGGGCGTGCCGAAGATCGTGATTGGCCTCACGCTCGTGGCGCTCGGGACCTCGCTCCCCGAACTCGTCACCGCGGTCACTTCCGCTCGCAAGGGAGTGCCAGAGCTCTCGCTCGGCAACGTGGTGGGCGCCAACATCATGAACATGACGCTGATCACCGGCGTGGCCGCTGCGATCGCTCCGCTGGAGATGGAGCGGACGACCCAGCTCTACAACCTCCCGGCGATGCTCGCGTTCTGCGCCGCGCTCCTCGCCATGGCGAGGACGGGCGGCCAACTTACTCGCAGGGAGGGGTTCGCGTTCCTCGGGCTCTATGCGGCCTATGTCGCGGGACTGGCCGCGGTCAGTGGCTGAGCTGCGCTCGCTCGCGTGCCTGCATGCCGACCGGCCCGCAGCCCGCGGATCTCGGCGCGCTCGACGTGCGAGGAGGGGGCATGAGCGGAAGGGAACGGGCGCTCCGGATCGTCTTGCGGCTGGTCGGAGCGGTCTCGGCCCTCGCGGTGGTGCCCATTTTCGTGCCCAGGGCCTGGATGGACGCGGCGCACTCGGCGCTCGGGCTAGGCGAGTTGCCGACGGGCCCGGTGGTCGGCTACCTCGCGCGCTCGGCGTCCGTGCTCTACGCGATGTACGGCGGGCTGCTCCTCTGGCTCTCGACAGACGTCCCTCGCAACCGCAGTGCGATCGCCTACATGGCCTGGGCGATGGCCTGCGCCGGGGTGGCTCTCTTCGGGATCGATCTCGCCGAGGGCCTGCCCGCGTGGTGGGTGCTCGGCGAGGGGCCGGTGGTCTCGGCGATCGGCGTGGCGATGATCGCGCTCCTGCGCGGCGTCCCGGTCGAGGATTCCGCCAGCCGCGACGGTTGAGTCCGCGGCGGGTCTACGGCAGCTTGCCGCGCGCCGCGGCGTGAAGACCTCCCCTGCGCAGGTCGAGAAGCCCCGCGGCGAAGTCGTTCAGACGCGACGCGGTGCCGACTCGCCCCTGGAGCGAGCGGAAGAGCTCCCACGCGGCGTCGGCCTCCCGGCGGGAGGCCTCGGAGGGCGCGCGGGCCCATTCCATCTCGAGCGCGATGGCCTTGAACGCCGCGAGCTGCGCCTCGCCGGGACGGCCCTCGAGCGCGCGCGCGAACTCCGAGGCGGCCTCCTTGAAACCGCCGATCTCCGCGAGGAGCAGGCCCTTCCTGAACGCGAGCTCCGGCGGTCGCCCGAGCTCCGCCTCCGCGGCGTCCAGGGCGCTCGCCAGGTCGCCACCCCGCGAGGGGGGCCTGCGCGGGGAGTACAGCCAGAACCTGGCGAAGAGCATGGTATTCTCGTCCTCGACGATCCGGTTCGCGTCGATGGCGCGCGCGTAGGCCTCGACCGCGCAGGTCCGATCCGAGAAGACGCGCGCGTCGCCGAGCAGGACCCATGTCTCCGGCCGGAGCGGGTACGCCGCGGCCGCCTTCTCGAGCGCCGAGGCCGCCTGCGTCAGGCGTCCCATGCTCGCGTGGAAGCGTCCCGCGGCGAGGTGCGCGCCGAACGAGGCCGGCGAGAGCTCCGCCAGCCGCGCCAACACCCGCTCGGTCGCGGACTCGAGCTCGGCCGGCGTGACGCCCCCGAGCGAGCCAGAGCGGGCGCGCGCCCAGGCGCGCTCGAAGAGCGCGGCGAGCTCGAGGCCTTCGCGCTCGTCGCCGGGCTCGATCTCCAGGTATTCCCGCAGGAGCCTCCAGGCCCTGGCGAGCGAAAGCCCTGCCTCCTCGTGGGCGCGCGCGGCGAGGCGGGACAGGTCGCGGTCCCCGGAACCGATGGCGGAGCGCGCTTGGGCCGCATCGAGAGAGAGCGCAGGGTCGCCCGCTAGTTCGTCGAGCGACTCCGCGAGGGCGGAGTCGTCGGCGCGTTCCTCGCGCGAGGCCCGCGACCGGCACCTCCGCGCGGCGCGCTCGAGGCGCGCGGCCCGCTCGGATTCGGCCCTGGCGAGGCAGGAGCGCTCCCAGAGCCCCAGGGTCCTGAGCCCTCCGCGCCAGACGAGCCCCACCAGCGCGGTAGCGGCCAGGGCGACCGCGAGCGCTTTCCGCCCCGCCGAGAGCCGGAGTCTCACCGGGCAACTCGGCGCGCCCGGCGCTCCGGAGGCGCGCTCCGCCAGGGCTATCGCCCCGAGCGCGCAGACGGTGAGCATGATCCCCTTCGCGCGGAAGTCGAACTCGACGAGCCCGTGGACCACGAGCCCCACGATCGCCCCTAGGGGAGCGGCGCTCGCCGCCCGCGACGAGCGTTCCGGGAGCGGCCTCGAGCAGAACCAGAAGGCGACGCACCAGGCCGGCAGGAACGCGAGATGCGCCGCCCCGACGACTGCGCTCCTCCACCCGGCCCCGCCGGCGAGGAGCTCGCCTATCGAAGAGGCCCGCGTGCCGAGGCCCGTCGCGGTCCCCACGACGTACGCGGCGAGGACGCCCGCGAGTCCCCCGGCGAGCATGAGCGCCCTGAGCGGCGCGTCGGGCGCGGGTTCAACCGCCTTGCCGGTCGGCGGCTCGCGCACAGCCCTTGCGAACCCCCTGGCGAGGAGGGCGAAGGCCGCCAGGGCCGCGAGGCCCGCCTCCGCCGCGAGGGCGAGGTAGACGTTATGAGCCTCCCGCGTCTCCCAGCCTGCGGGCGTCTTGTATCGCGTGTAGAAATCGCTGAAGTTGGCGAGGCCTACGCCGAGGGGGTGCTCGGCGATCATCGCGCAGGTCGCGCGCCAGTACTCCAGCCTCACCCGGATCGAGGGGCTCCGGACGAGGGCCGCGACCAGCCATGCCGCAAGCCCTGATGCGACCGCCGCGGCCGGCAGCCCGAGGCGGCGCCACCGCCTCGAGGACACGAGGGCCTTCGCGTGTCCTCCCCAGGTGAGCGCCGCCACGGTCGCGAGCGCGGCAGCGGTCGCGACGAACCCGCCGGTCGAGCCCGTGAGATAGAGCGCCGCGACGAGCGAGAGCGAGACGGCGCACGAGATCGCAAGCGTCATCCACGCCCGCGACGCCGCCGCGGAGATCGCGACGCCGCAGGCGACGGGCAGCACGACCGCGATATATCCCGAGAAGACATTGGGGTTCAGGAAGGTCGAGAAGGCCTCCTTCGCCTGCACCAGGCCGGCGGCCCCCGGGATCGCCAGGAGCCTCCTGCCTTCCGGAGTCGAGACGATCTCCTCGCCCAGGGTCGGCAGGATCACCGCCTTCTGTACGATGCCGAAGAGCGCGACCACGAGCGCCGCTGCGAGGATCGCCCCCATCGCGCCGCAGCGCGTCCCGTGGCCCGTGGCTTGCGACTCGCAGTCGGCGTCGGTCGCGTGTCGAGCCCGCCCGGATACGCAAAGAGAATATGCCGACACGAAGACGAGCCCGTGCGTCGCCCAGGCGAGGAACTCGAGCTCGGCCGGCCAGCGATGGACCGCGAAGACGGTGGCGATGAAGCCCAGAAAGAACAGGAACCCGAGCGGCGCGGAGACGCAAGTCGGGGGAAGGACGAGCTCCCCCTCCACGAGCGCCTTAGCCAGGGTCACGGCGGCGAGGAGCGCCGCCAGCGTGGTCACGAGCGCGTTCTCGGCCGAGGGGTCCTGGAAGTCGAACAGGAGCACGCGGCCCGCCAGGATCGCCGCGAGCAGGAACGCCCCGCCGAGCGCGAGGCCCCCGGCAGCCTCTCTGGAGACATCCCGCCTCCCGCCGGGGGAGGGGGGCGCGCCGTTCCCGGCGTCCGAGCTACGCGGGGCCTGGCCTTCGGCTGGCGAGCTCACTGCTTCTGCCCAGGTTTCTCGCGCCGGACCCCGCCAGGGGGCGACCCGCGACGGCCGGCGCGCTCCATTAGGATCACGATGGCGAACACGCCCGCCGCCTGCGCGAGAAGCACCGCGCCCCCCGGCCAGGCGAGGTCTTTCAGGAGCGTCGCGCCCAGTCCGATGGCCGCGCTCGCCAGCCATATGGTCACGACGGCCGTCCGCTCCGACATGCCGAGGGCGACGAGCCTGTGCGAGAAGTGGCTGCGGTCGGCCCGCGCGATCGGCCGCCCCTCGCGGAGACGCAGCCACAGGACCGTGGCCGTGTCGAAGAGGGGAATCGCCAGGACCAACAGGGGCGAGGCGAGCGGCAGCAGCGTCCCCCTGTACTCGTAGAAGGTCATCGCCACGCTCAGCGTCCCGAGGAGGAAGCCGAGGAGGAGCGCGCCCGCGTCCCCCATGAAGACACGGGCCGGGCTCGTGTTGTACGGCAGGAATCCGAGCGCCGCGCCGGCGACGGCCGCCAGGGCCGCTGCGGCCAGGGGCTGGCCGGTCTCCAGACACACGAGCAGGAACATCCCCGCGGAGATCGCCGCCACGCCGCCCGAGAGGCCGTCCATGTTGTCCAGGAAGTTGAACGAGTTCGTCATCCCCACGATCCAGAGCACGGTCACCGGGATCGTGATCCAGGGCAGCCCCACGAGGAATGTCGCCCTCGTGCCGAGCGCCACGACCGCAGAGGCGGCGAGCGTTTCGACGAGGAGCCTGAGCCAGGGAGGCGCGCCGGCGACGTCGTCGGCCAGCCCCACCAGGAACACGCACCCCCCCGCCGCGAGGATCGCCGCGTACTCGTCCGCGACGCCCCCGGCCGCGAAACCGGCGAGGACACCCGCGAGGATCCCCACGCCGCCCAATAGCGGGACCGGGCGGCCGTGGCACTTCCTCTCGTCCGGCGCGTCGAGGAGCCCGAGCCTCCGGGCCGCGCGGGCGGCGAGCGGCGTGACGACCACGGCCGCCGCGAACGCCACCGCGCCGGATACCGCTGCAGGATGCACGGGCGTCGCCTCCTCGCCGCGGAGCGCGGCGTCAGGTGGACCGGCCGGCCCCGGGAAACAAGAGCGCCTCCGCGAAGCGCGCCTGGAACTCGCTCTCGGCGGAGAGCTCTAGAGGTCTGAGCCAGCGCGCGAGCCTCTCCGCCTCCGCGCGGGCCGCGCGCGAGGCGAGGGCGAGGCGCGCCCCCGAGGCCGCGGTGTTCCCCACGGCGCGGATCCTTCCCGGGGGAATACCGGCCGGCAGGAGGCCTATCGCCAGGGCGCTCGACGGATCGATCGTGCTCCCGAAAGCCCCGGCGAGGAGCACCTGCCTCACGTCCTCGGGCCGGAGCGAGAGCGCGCTCAGGAGCACATGCGCCCCGGCCGCGATCGCGCCCTTCGCGAGCTGGAGCTCGCGGATATCCTTCTGCGTGAGCGTGATCTCCCCGCGCTCAGTGGATGCGACGACGAACTCCGGTCCCGCAGGACCCTCCCGCACCCGGCGGTCGTTCGGCACCAGGCGGCCGGTCTCGTCTATGATCCCGGACGTCACGAGCGCCGCCACGACGTCCACGAGGCCCGTCCCGCACAGCCCCGCAGGCTCCGTGCGACCCACGACCTCGAGGGCGAGTTCGTCCCCGCGGAGCCGCGCATGCGCCACCGCGCCCGGCACCGCCCTCATGCCGCAGGAGATCCGCGCCCCCTCGAAGGCCGGACCAGCCGCCGTCGCCGCGCAGACCGCGCGGGCGCCTGTCCCGGCGACCACCTCGCCGTTGGTGCCTATGTCGATGTAGAGCGTCTCGTCCGCGAAGCTGCCGAACCCGACCGCCGCTAGGCCCGCGATGACGTCGCCGCCGACGTACGCGGACGCGGCCGGCGCCGCCCAGACGTTCGCGCCGCGGGCGGCCCGGAGGCCCAGCTCGCGCGCGGGGAGCTCGACCGGCCCTGTGACCACCGGCACGAACGGCACGACCGCCATCGCCTCGGGCGGCAGCCCCAGGAGGAGATGCGTCATCACCGTGTTCCCGGCCACTGTGACGTCGTATACGTCCTCGACAGAGCCCCCCGCCTCGCGCGAGAGCTCGTCGAGCAGGTCGTTCAAGCACGCGGCGATCCGACCCTGGAGGTCGTTCAGGCACTCGCGCGAGCGCGCGGCGTAGTCCATCCGGCTGATGACGTCGTCGCCCAGGGCGGCCTGGGGGTTCGTGCGGCTCGCCGTCGCCAGGCGCTCGCCCGTGGCGAGGTCGAGCACCGCGCCGGCGACGGTGGTCGTCCCTATGTCGAACGCCGCGCCGAGACAGGGCCGCGGGTCGCGCGCCGGGAGCGCTCGGAGGAGCGCGCCCCCCCGGAGCACGAGCCGCGCCCGCCACTCCCCCGAGCGGAGGACGCCCGGAAGCTCTCGGAGGGCCTCTAGCTCGCCGCCGATGATGCTCGTTCCGAGCCCCTTCGCGAGCCGCGAGAGGTCGGCCTCGGGGTCCGCGAGGGTCGGCTCGCCCAGGACGACCTCGCGGACGCGCACCTCCGGGTCGAGCGGGAACGCGATGCACTCGCCGTCGGCGAGTATCTCGGCGAACGTAGCGCCCGCGCGAGCAGGCAGGCGCACGACGAGGTCCCTGTCTACGCGGAGCTGACAGGCCAGGCGCTCGCCTCTGGCCAGGGCCTTCTCGCCGAGGAGCTCCCGTTCGAGCCCTGAGGGCGGCGGCGCGTTCCCGTCGACCTTGACGATGCACTTCCCGCACCGTCCCCTGCCGCCACATGGCGCGACGAGCTGGAGCCCCGCGAGCCGCGCCGCGGCCTGCACGGTGGTGCCCGGCTCCACTTCGACTCGCACGGGCGACGTCCCTGGGTCGTCGCAGCGGGACCGGCCGGCGGGCCGCCGCTCCGCTACGATCCGGCCCTCCGCTACGAACACGACCGTGGCCATCGCTTCTCTCCCTGCGGCGGCCCCCGGCCGAGCACCGGGCGCTCGGGTCCGTGCTCAGCCTTCCGCTCGGGCTGGCATGAGAAACCCCAGCGGCCGCCGCGTCAAGGCGAGCCGCTCTGGCACCCAGAGGTCTCGGGTTCGGGGGCCGATTCGCCGTCGGGCGGAGACGCGCCTCGCCCCAGCGGGGCCGGTAGGGCCCATACCGGTGACCCGCCCGGCGGCGCCCTGGTTGTTTCTCTTCGGGGAAGAACAGGAACCCGGAGCGCGTCACAGCCGAGGGGATGTGTCGTTTCCCTTTGGAGGTAGGAGGGCAGCAGGCATGAAGGGCCCGAAGGTGCGTATCTCCCGCCGGGAGTTCGTCGCCAAGGCGTCGGCGGCGGCCGTCGCGGCGCCCTGGGTGATCAGCGCCTCCGCCATCGGAGGAGAGGCGCGGCCCGCGCCGAGCGGCCGGATAGCGATGGGCTGCATCGGCATCGGGAACATGGGGAGCGGGAACCTCCAGAGCTTCCTCGGCCACGGCGACGTGCAGATGGTCGCCGTCTGCGACGTCGACAGGGGCAAGCGCGAGCGGGCCAGGCAGCGCGTCGATGGTCACTACGGAGGGGCCCGCGCCAGCGGCACGTACAAGGGATGCCTGGAGTTCGCCGACTTCCGGGAGCTCGCCGCGCGCGAGGACATCGACGCCGTCATGATCGCCGTGCCGGACCACTGGCACGCGCTCATCGCCATCGAGTGCGCGAAGCACGGGAAGGACATCTACTGCGAGAAGCCGCTCTCGCTCACCATCCGCGAGGCGCGCGCGATGGTGAACGCGGTCAGGCGATACGGCCGCGTCTTCCAGACGGGCTCGCAGCAGCGCTCGGAGGGCAACTTCCGCTTCGCCTGCGAGCTCGTCAGGAACGGCCGGATCGGGAAGGTCCAGACCGTCCACGTGAACGTCGGGGGACCTTCCAGCGACCTGCGCTTCCCCGAGCAGCCCGTCCCCGACGGGTTCGACTGGGACATGTGGCTCGGGCCCGCCCCGTGGAGGCCGTACAACTCCGAGGCGTGCAGCGGGGACTACGGGGGCGGCTGGCGGCGCGTGCGCGACTTCTCCGGCGGGGGCATGACCGACTGGGGCGCGCACCACTTCGACATCGCCCAGTGGGGCCTGGGGATGGACGAGAGCGGACCGGTCGAGGTCCATCCGCCCGACGGCAGGGAGTACAAGAGCCTGACATACAAGTACGCGAACGGCGTCGTCATGTACCATTCAGGAAATGCCGAGGGCCACGGCAACGTGAACGGGGTGCTTTTCACCGGGACCGACGGCAAGGTCGAGGTGAACCGCGGGTACCTGCGCACCTGGCCCGAGGACATCGCGAAGCAACAGATCGGTCCGAACGACATCAACCTGTACAGGAGCCCCGGGCATCACGCCGATTTCCTGCAGTGCGTGAAGTCGAGGAAGAGGCCGATCTGCGACGTCGAGATCGGCTGCCGGAGCGTGACCGTGTGCCATCTGGGGAACATCGCCTACTGGCTCAAGCGGTCGATCAAGTGGGACCCGGTCAAGGAAGAGATCATAGGCGACGAGGCCGCCAGCCGCTGGCTCGACAGGCCCAGGCGGGCCCCGTGGCGGCTCTAGGGGGGATCATGGCGAGACTCTTCAGATCGGTCGCTGTGGCGCTGGCCGTGGCCGGCGCGTTCGCCGCGCGCGTCCAGGCGAGCGAGCTCGAGTCGCTCTTCCCGAGGCTTGCCGGCGACAACTCCGCGCGCCAGAGGTTCGAGGACATCTGTCTGAACGCGGCGCGGCCGGGCGCGGAGCAGGAGCGGCAGGCAGCCTCGGCGAGCACGGCGGCGCTCCTTTTGGCGCCCAACGCCACACCCGACGTGCGGGTATTCCTGCTCAGGCAGCTCCAGCAGATCGGCGGCGCGGAGGCCGTGCCTTACGTCGCGCGGCTCTTGAACGAGAAGGAGCCGGAGGTCCGCGACGCCGCTCGCAGGGCCCTGGAGGCGATCCCCGCGAAGGAGGCGGGCGAGGTCCTCAGGGCGATGCTCGCCAAGACCGACGACCCGGCCTGGCGCGTGGCGCTCCTCAACGCGCTCGGAGCCCGCAGGGACGAGCAGGCGGCCCCGGCCGCCGCGAAGCTCCTCTCGGACAAGGACCCGAAGGTGGTCGCGGCGGCCGCCGCGGCCCTCGGGAAGATCGGCGGGCCGGAGGCCGCGAAGGCCCTCTCGGCCGCGAAGTCGAAGGTCCCCCAGGAGATCCGCCCGGCCGTGATAGACGCCTATCTCCAGTGCGCGGACCTCTATGTCGCAGAGGGATACTACGACGAGGCCATCGCGATCTACAAGGAGTACGCCCAGTCGGAGAATAATCTGCTGCGCATCGCCGCGCTCCAGGGCCTCGTCGCGGCGGAGACCGCGAGGAAATCCGGCAAGCCCGCCAAACGCGTGGCCAAGGCGCCTGCGAAGCCGACGACGTCGGCCGCCGAGACAGACAGCGCCGCGCCGAAGAAGGCGCTCCCCGAGATCGACTCCGCGGTCCTCGAGGTCTGGGACGCCAAACTCAGGAAGAGGGCATCCGCCGCGCTCAAGGGAGGCGCGCGGCCGGCGTTCCCGATCGAGTCGCTCCGCAAGAGGGTCACCGTCACGGGCCTGGCCGACGATGGGACGCTCTCGGCCTCGGCGGCGGATGGCGGGGCGGTGACGCTGCCGTGGTCGCGCCTCACGATCACCGACAAGAGATACCTGGCCCTGGGGGTCCTTGACGACGACCCGCGGAGCCACGCGCTCGCGGCATTCTACCTGTTCGCGACAGGCAACGACTATGAGGCCGGAAAGCACCTGAAGATGGCCGGTGACGAGGCGGACGCGGTGAAGGAGGCCTTCAAGAAATAGGGCGCGCCCGGTCGTCGCGGGGCGTCCAGGCGGGCCGCCGGGTCTTGTCGAGACGTCCGGGGTCGGTTTCCAAGGATCCGACGCGAGTTCGTCGGCGGCCGTAGGGACCGGCCGCCAGCGAGGGGAGGAGCGGGATTACGTGTTTCCCATCGGAAGACGCCCGGGCTCGGAGAGGGATTCCTGGGCCAACGCCGGGTTCGCGCACAGGGGCCTGATCGCCGTCGCTTTCTTGGGGCTACTCTTGCCCGCCTCCTGCTCCCGGAGGCCCGCCCCGCCGACCCCCACGCCGGCGGCGCCGACCAGCGCGCCTCCGGCCGCTTCGGAGAAGGCCCCGGCCGCGGAATCCAAGGCGTCCGAAGACCAGGAGCCCTCGCACGAGGAAGCCCCGGTCGCCGGCGGGACCGAGGCCGTCGCCGAGGCCATCGAGGAGCCCGCTCCGGAAGAGCCAGCCGCAGAACCCGCGGCCTCGGCCTTCGACATCCTGCTCGAGGCCATGGGCTCGCCGGATCTGCAGATCCGCGTCGTGGCGACGGAGTCGGCCGTCGCGACCGCCGGCGACGGTTTCGCGAACTGGTGTCTGGAGCGGTTCGACGAACTATCGCCCGTAGCGCGCGCGCAGGTGCTTGTGCTCTTCGGGCGCAGGGGCATGGCGGAGGCCCTCCAGAAGGTGCTCGCCGCGACGGACGACGCCGACGAGGGCGTCAGGACCGCCGCCATCGGCGCGGCGGCGGAGATCGGAGGCGCGGCCGTCGTCGACCGCCTCGTGGCACTCATGGACTCTCCGCGGGCGGACTCCAGGCAGGCCGCGCGCGAGGCCCTCGCGCGGATGAGCGGCGAGGGAGTGAACGCCGCTATCGCCGCGGCGTCGAAGGCCGCTCCCCCCCGCGTGCGCGGCGAACTCCTGGGCGTGCTCGCCTCCAGGAACGCCACGGAGGCCCTGGATACCGTTCTCGAGGCGTCGCGCGATACCGATGAGACAGTCCGCGTCGCCGCGCTCGGCGCGCTCGGACTGCTCGGCGGCGACGACGTGCTCGAGCGGGCGCTCGAGATCCTGGTCTCGTCGTCCGCCCCGCGCGAGCGCTCGGCGGCCGAAAAGGCCGTTGGGGCGATCTGCGCGAGATCGGCCGACAAGCCGCGCTGCGCCCGCGTCGCCCTGGCAGCCCTCGAGAAGGCCGCGCCCGCCGCGCGCGGGCCGGTGCTCAGGCAGTTGGGCCGGCTCGGGGGTCGGGAGGCCCTCGAGGCGGTGAGGGCGGCGGCGAAGGACTCGAACGTCACCATCCAGGACGCGGCCGTCAGGGCGCTCGCCGACTGGCCGGACGCCTCGGCCGCGGGCGATCTGATCGAGATCGCGCGGAGCTCGCCGCGCGAGACGCACCGGGTCCTGGCCCTCAGGGCGTACGTGCGCGTGGTCTCGCTCCCGAGCGACAGGCCCGTCGATCGCACGATCCAGATGCTCCAGGATGCGATGGCGGTCGCGCGCAGGCCGGACGACAAGAAGTTCGTCCTGGCGGCCCTGGCCGATGTCCCGCACAGGCTCGCCCTGGAGATCGCCGAGTCGGCGCTGGGAGACGCGACTCTCAAGGCCGAGGCCGCTGTTGCCGTGGTGAAGCTCGCCAGGCAGCTCGCCGCGAGTTGCAGGGACGATGCCGCCGCCGCCCTCCGCAAGGTGCTTGAAACCGCTCAGGACGAGAACCTCCGCCGGGAGGCGCGCGGGGTCCTGCAGACGATAGAGAAGTACGACGACTACATCACGTCCTGGCAGGTCTCGGGGCCGTACCTCGTCGAGGGGAAGCCGGGACCGGCCCTCTTCGACGTGGAGTTCCCGCCGGAGCGCGCGGACGGCTCGGCTAGCTGGCGCCCCTTCCTGGGGCGCGCCGATCCGGGCAGGCCCTGGCTTCTCGACCTGAACTCCGTCATGGGCGGCGACAACCGGGCGGCGTACCTGCGCACGTGCGTCCACTCGCCGAAGGCGCAGGAGGCCCTGCTCGAACTCGGCAGCGACGACGGCGTCAAGGTCTGGCTCAACGGGGCCCTCGTGCACGCGAACAATGCCACCAGGGGCCTCGAACCGGGCCAGGACAGGGTAACGCTATCGCTCCGCGAGGGCCGGAACGACCTCATGCTCAAGATCACCCAGGGCGGCGGGGATTGGTCCGCGTGCGCGAGGATCCGCAGGCCCGACGGCTCGGCCCTGCGGGAGCTCCGCGTGAGCGCGGAATAGCGCCGCCAGCCGAGGCGGGAGCGACCTCGCTCGGGCCTCCCGGCGCATGCCGTCGGCGGGGCCGGGCGCCGTTCGGCAGGCCGGCGTTCTCCCCGTCAGGCGCCCTCGAAGAGGGCGCTCCCTATCCGGACCCAGCTCGCCCCTTCCTCCACGGCGATCTCGAAGTCCTGGCTCATGCCCATGGAGAGCTCGTCGAGCGTCCTGGTGTAGGCGCAAGCAGCGTTCAATTCGTCGCGGAGCTCCCTGAGGGAGCGGAAGACCGGCCGCGTCTCCTCGGGGTTCGTCGCGAGCGGCGCCATCGTCATGAGCCCGACGAGCCTGAGGTTGGGGAGCTCCCGCGCGCGCGCGCAGGCCGCCGGGAGCTCATCCGGCGCGAAGCCCGACTTCGTGGATTCGCCCGACACGTTCACCTCGAGAAAGATCTCGGGCGAGCGCCCCAGGCGCGAGGCGAGCGACCCCAGCTCTTCCAGGAGCTTGATGCTGTCCACCGAGTGGACGACCTCGAAGAGCTCGAGGGCCTTCTTGGCCTTGTTCCGCTGGAGGTGCCCGATCATGTGCCAGCGCGCGGCTGCATGCACCGCGGGTATCTTGCCGGAGGCCTCCTGCACGCGGTTCTCGCCGAACTCGGTCTGCCCGAGCCGCGCGAGCTCCTCGACCTCGGCGGCGGTGCGCCCCTTCGTCACGGCGAGCAGCCGGCACGAGCCGGGCGCCCGCCCCGCGCGCTCGAGCGCCGCGGCGATGCGGGAGCGCACGCGCTCGAGATTGGCCTTGAGCGTCTCGGAAGCTGCGTTCAACGGGAAACTACCTCCATCATGCGCTGGAGCGCCCGGCGCGCCCTGGTCGCGATCTCCTCGGGCACGACCACCAGGTCCTCCAGGTCCCTCAGCGCCCAGAAGAGCTTCTCCAGGGTGATCAGCTTCATGTTGGCGCAGTCGGCTATGGGGGTCGCGGGGAAGAACTCCTTGTCGGGCGAGCGCTTCTTCAGACCGTGCAGGATGCCGATCTCTGTCCCTATGATGAAGGACCTGCGCGGGGACTCTGCGCAGTGCCGGAGGATCTGAGAGGTGCTCCCGACGAAATCGGCCATCTCGCAGACCTGCGGCGAGCACTCGGGATGGACGCAGAGCTCCGCCTCGGGGTGCGCGCGGCGCGACTCCTCGACGAACTCGGGCAGTATCCTCGCGTGCGTGGGGCAGTAGCCGTCCCAGAGCGTGAGGCGCCTGCCGGTCGAGCGCATGACCCAGTGCCCCAGGTTCCGATCCGGCAGGAAGACGATCTCGCGGTCCTCCGGGACCGAGCGCACGACCGCCGCGGCGTTCGCGGAGGTGCAGCAGCAGTCGCTCATCGCCTTCACCTCGGCGGTCGTGTTCACGTAGGAGACCACGTAGGCGTTCTTCCTCTCGGCGAGGAACTCCCTCAGGCCCTTGGCCGAGGCCATGCACGCCATCGGGCAGCCCGCGTGCCTATCCGGTATGACGACCTTCTTCCCGGGATTCAGGATCGCCGCGGTCTCGGCCATGAAATGCACCCCGCAGAGGACCACGACCTCGGCCTCGGTGCGCATCGCGGCCCGCGCGAGCTCGAGCGAGTCGCCCACCAGGTCCGCGATGTCCTGTATCTCCGGACGCTGGTAGTTGTGGGCGAGGATGCAGGCGCGGCGCTCGCGCTTGAGCGAGGCGATCCTGTCCTCGATCCTTTCCACTGGCATGATATGCACCTCCGGAACGCGCCTCGCCGCGCTCGGTGCGCGGAGGCAGGCGACTCAGGCGAGTTGCATCCTGCGCCTGAGATACCACTCCGAGCCCGCCATGACCACGAGGAGCGCGAAAAAGAGCCTCGGCTCCCAGAGCTCGAGGACCACGGCCTTTCGCCTCTCGCTCTGCCTCGCGCGCAGCGAGGAGACGATCTCCCCGACCCCGTCGAGCGTCGCGAAACCGCCGCCCGTCGCCCCGGCGATGGCCCTGAGCGTCTTCTCGTCGGGATCCAGGCGCTCCACCTCGCGCGGGGGGGGCTCGACCTCGAACCTGAGCGACGCGCGGCCGAGCTCCGTCCCCGCCCCGGGGACGCGGGCCGACAGGGACACGATGTGCCTCCCCGCCGCGCGCGGCGTGAACGTGGCCTCGTACTCGCCCGGCCTGCCCGGCGAGGGGGAGAGCCTCGCCGACTCGGCTGCGGCGCCGGGGGCCTCCTGCCCGAACCTGGCCTCGACGTCCGCGGCCGGCTCGGGCTCCCCCGAGCCCCCCCTGACGAGGGCGCGCACCGTCACCGCCTCGCCGAGTGCGTAGATCGCCTCGCCGCGGTCGAGCCACGCGGTGACGCCAGGGCCGCCCTTCTCCTCTTTCTCCCCCGCGAGAAACCTGACGCAGGCGCCCCAGAACCTCGAGTGGAGCGAGCCGCCCTGGCCACCGGCGGCCATCGCCCAGGGCCAGGTCGGACCGGCCGTGAGGACGAGCACCCTCCCGGAGCCCGCGCGGCCGACCGCGACGATCGGCGCGGGCGCGCCGTCGACCTCGAGGTCCTCCCGCTCGGCGAGCACCGTCGCGCCGGCCGAGCCGAGCCTCCCGACCACGTTCATCACCTGGAACGGCGCGAGCGCCCCGTCTCCCGTCGCAGAAAACGCCTCCGCGCAACCCGCGAAGATCGGATGCGAGGCGCCCTCGGGGGTGAGCCTCATCCGGAACTCGCCCGTCGAGACCTTCTCCTCGCGGCCGCCGAGCCTCACCGGGAGGAGCGGCGCGAGCGGGGTCGAACCGTAGCCTCCGGCGCCGAAGGAGGCGGCGCCCTGGAGCAAGAGGAGCCCCTTCCCGCGGTCGCGGACCGCGCGCGCGATCTCGTCGAGCTGGCCGGCGGTGAAGTGCGTGGAGTCCAGGTCGCCGACGATGAACACGTCGAACGGGTCGAGCTCCTCGCGGGTGCGCGGGAACTCGCTCGGGGCGCCCTCCGGCGCCTCGCCGAGCCTTCTGAATACGCCGCTCCGTACCTTGATCAGGCAGACGGGCTCGACCTGCGGGTCGCGCTCGAGGAGCCGCCGCAGGAACCTGAACTCGGGCCTCACCGCGCCCTCCAGGTACAGGACCCTGACCTTGGGGTCGGTCACATTGAGGAAGAAGGTCCGCGTGTTGTTCCAACGGACGTTCTCGGCGGGGTCCGGGGCGATCTCGATGCGGTACTCGCGCTGGCCGACCTCCGCGGGCACGACCGTCAGCACGACCTCCTGATCGCCGGGGCTGTCGTCGAGCGTGAGCTCCGCGCGCGCGACGTCCGCATCCTTTTCCAGCATCTGCACGACGACGTTCCTGCCCGCGAAGCCCTGCGCCTCGACGAGCACCCTGATCCTCGCCACGTTCCGGACAGGCGCAGAGATCGGCGACTTCACCGCCGAGATGCGCACGTCGCGGAAGGTGCCGCGCGCGCCGTGAGGCTCGCCCACGCACACCGTGTGGACCTGCACGCCCAGCGCGCCCAGCTCCGAGGCGGGGTCCGCGGCCCCCTGCGCCGCGCCCTCGGCGCGAGAGGTCTGTATGCCATCAGAGAAGAGGATCGCGCCCGCGAGCTCGTCGCGCGACGCGCGGCAGGCCTCGACCGCTCCGCGCACCCCGGCGACGAGGTCGGTCTCCCCGCCCTCGGGCTTCTCCTGGAGGAGCTCGTCCTCGCCGCCCAACTCGCGCGAGGCGCCATCGAAGACGAACAGGCGCGTCCTGAAGTCCTCGCCCAGCCTCGCGAGCGCCGCGCCCCCCGAGCGCGACAGGGCGTTCGCCGAGCGCGCGAACCGGTGCGGCAGCCCCTCGTGGTCGAAGGTCGCCATGCTGCGAGAGCGGTCGACGAGCACCGCCAGGGTCGGCCGCGGCGCGGCGCGCATCTCAAAACTGACCACGGGCCTGAAGAGGAAGAGGACGAGGATGACGAGGACGCCGCAGCGGAGCGCGAGCATCGCGGTGAGCTCCCGCCCGAGCGGCCGGCGCGCCACCGGCGACTCGACCGGGGCGGCCCGGGGGCGCGACCTGTAGGAGTAGAAGGCGAGCCCCAGGGCCGCACCGAGCGAGACGAGGAGCAGCCACGCGGAGCGCCCCTCCGCGAGCTTCAACGCGAGGTTGGAGAGCGCGAGCACGCAGAGAATGATAGCCGCCTCCGCCGGGAGCCTTCAACCGCCGCGGCGGACCCGGCGGCAAACGGTGCGGCGCAGCGCTCGCCGCCCCCCGGGTTCATCTCCGGCCCGCGGCCGGGGGTCATGTGCGCACGGAGGCCACCCTGGGCAGGATGTGCCTCTCGACATCGGCGTCGCCGGCGGGGACGGGTACGTCCTTGAAAAGGTGCCAGTGCTCGACGTGCTCGACCGCCGCGCCGGGCTCGAGCCTCGCGAGCGGCCCCAGGGTCTCGAGCTCTATCATATCGGCATTCGTGAAGGTCTCGACCGAACAGCCGAAGTCGGGATAGTTCGCGCCCTGCACATAGGCGAACCTCTTGACGAAGAGCCTCCCGCCGTTCGCGTAGGCGGCCCAGCCGGCCGGGACCGCAAGACCGATCTTCTGCGGGCTGCGGGCGCGCGGGTCCTGCTCGAGCATGACGTACTTCGTCCCCCAGGTCCAGCGGCGGTCGGACATGTCGGTATATGCCCAGAGGGTGATCGTGTTCGTCGGCAGGAGATTCTCCTCGTGCGAGCCGCGCGGGGGGAGCGGGATCACGACCTTCCCGCCCGGCGCCATCACGGAGAGGGCCCAGGGGGCGAGCTCCACGGCCCAGAGGTTCGCGTTCCTGAGCCTGTGGATCACCTCGACGTGCGGCTCCTTCGGGTCGAGCCTGATGTCGAGCTCCTTCTCGATGCCCGTGGTCGACTCGCGCGGCTGCACGACGCGGACGATCGCGCCCTTCTCCTCGACCTTCACGGGGGCGTTGTCGGGGTGGTAGGTGCGGGGCTTCGCCTCCGGCGCGTGCCAGAGCCTGTGCCCGCCGTAGATGCGCCACTCGTCGCCGCCCGTAGCGCCGAGCATCGAATCGTACTCTTTGAACTCGTTCTGACCCCCGACCAGGCCGAACCTGATGATGCGCGGGCCGACGTCGCCGGTGATCACGAGCTCGACCAGGCCGTTCGACAGCCGCCAGCACGTCTTCCATCCGCGGTATGCGATCTTCTCCATGAATAGCCCTCCCGAGCCCCCCAATCTAGCGCGCGCGGAGCCCCGCGCAAGGCCCGGCCGCGCGGGGGGCGCGGACCTGTCCGCTCGCGTCCAGCAACGGTGGAATCGGCCGAAGGGACCTTGCTCCTGAGCGCGAGACAGGAGAGCATGCCCGCGGACGGCGCTCTTCATGAGGAATGGAGGCCCCGCATGCGTGCCCGATTCGGCGAGTCGCTCTTGCGTGGTTTGGCACTCGTCTCGGCGCTCTCCGCCGCGGGCGGGGAAGGGATCTGCGCCATGAACAGGCTGTGGCTCGCCTCCCAGCACGACTGGGGCGCGAAGAAGGGCTTCTATCTGGCCTTCGAGAACACCTCCGAGGGCGACGCGCCCTGCAGGCTCGCCAGCCTCAAGCTCATCCTCGGAGTCGCCGACGGCCGCGAATGGCGTTTCATTTCGGCCGGTCCCGCGTGGCGGTTCGACAAGGAGTACCGGGTCAGGGCCGCGGTCGACCGGGAAGGCGCGAGGCTCTGGCTCGACGGGAGTCTCGCGGGATCGAGCCCGGGGGGCCTGGCGCCGGCGGGCGGACCCCTGCTCGCGGCGCACACGCCCGACTGGGCGAAGGGCCCGGCCGAGTACATGATCATGCAGAGCTCGCTCGCCGTCTCGTCCGGCGCAGGGCAGCCTCTGCGGGCGACCTTCGAGGGCTCGCTCGCCCACCCGGCGCTGCGGCTCTTCGAGAGCGGACCCGGCGAGCGGTTCGACTGGTCGATTGCGGCGGGTTCCCCGCTCACCATCGAGGCCGGGTTCAAGATCGTGAAGAGGCCCGACCCGCGCGAGTTCGCGCCGCTGGTGGACAGGTACGGCCAGTCCGTCCACGCGGACTGGCCCGGCAAGATCCGCCGCCGTGAGGACCTCGCAGCCGCGATGGCCGACGAGGAGAGGCGTCTCGCCGACGACCTCGCGGGCGTATCGGGCTACGACCGCTTCGGCGGCTGGACCGGCGCCCGCTGGCGCGTGCGCGCGACCGGCTTCTACAGGCTCGAGCGGCGCGGGGAGTACTGGTGGCTCGTGACGCCCGAGGGGAACCCGTGCTTCTTCATCGGCGTATGCACGGCCCCCGCGCTCGAGTGGGACAGGACACCCGTCACCGGGCGCGAACACCTGTTCGAGTGGCTGCCGCCGAGGGACGGCCTCCACGCCGCATCCTGGGGCAGGGACTGCTGGGGCGAGGGGCGCGGCACGGACTACGTTTCGATCCACACATCGACGATGATCGAGAAGTACGGCGACGATTGGCAGCGCAAGGCGCGCGAGAGCACCGCCCGCCGCCTCAAGGCCTGGGGGTTCTCCGGGATCGCCAAGTGGGGCGGACAGGAGGGGCTCCCCTCCACGCCAGTGCTCGGTCGCTGGGCCGTCAAGAACCTGGTCAGGCACCCGGACGTCTTCGACGAGGCCGTCCGCAGGGAGTTTAGGGAGGCGCTGCGCGCACAGATCGAGCCGCGCAGGCGCGACCCGTTCGTGGTGGGCTGGTCGCTCGGCAACGAGTACGACGAGATAGTGACCAGGGAAGAGATCGGCCAGATCCTCAAGATGCCCGCAGCGGTGAGCGCGAAGCGGGCCCTCGTCGATCGCGCGCTCGACGCGATCTACGGCGGAGACGTCGGATGGATGGCCCGAGCCTGGGGGCTCGCGGCCGGCTCGCGCGAGGAGCTGCACTCGGCGGCCTGCTCGCCGAGCGCCGCGGACATCGAGGCCCTCCGGCGCTTCTACGCCGAGGAGTACTACAGGTTCGTCTACCGGACCGTGAAGGAGCTCGACCCGGATCACCTGTACCTGGGGTTCTGGATAGTCCCCGGCTGGTGGGAGAACGAGGAGGACTGGCGCCTGATCGTGCCTCACTGCGACATAGTGGGCTACGACCAGTACGCATACGAGTTCGGCGCGGGCAGGGCGCTCGACCTCATCAAGGAGTGCGGCAAGCCCGTGCTCTGCGGCGAGTTCTCTTTTCCGGCCTGGTATCGCGGCACGCGAGGCTACGGTTTCTACCCGAGCAGCGTCGACGACGACGCTGCGTCTGGCGAACACTACAGGCGCTGGGTGGAGGCCGCCGCGCGCAATCCCGCCTGCGTGGGCGTCGCGTGGTTCCAGTACCGCGACCAACCCCTCACTGGCCGCGGCCCCGGGCGCGGCACGGACCTCGTCTACGGGGAGCACTTCGCCTTCGGCCTGGTCGACATCACGGACCGCCCGAAGTGGGACCTCGTGACGAGGATCCGGGCGGCGAACTTGAACGCGGCGGCCTGGCGCCTGGCGGCCTCGGCAGGCGGGCCCGCGAAGGCCGGCCGTTGAGCCGCCAGCGACGATGCGGACCGGCGCGTGCGCCGGCGGAGTCGGAGGCGGCGGGATCGCGAGGCCGACCCTCCGAAGCGACGCGAACGCCGCATTCGTCGCGGCGCCGCGACGGCGAAGCCCGTTCCATAGCGGCCCGTGTCAGGCGGGCACGCGTTCCGGCCTTGACAGAGGTCCGGGTGGGCAGGAGCATGCCAGACGAGCCCGGCTGGACGCCGCGGACCTGCCGGCTCAGGGGGGCGTCGCGCCCGTGGTATCGCGGCGCGGAGGGGGCCTGCGGGACGCACCGGATAGGGGGAGGCCCGTGACCGCCGGAGGGCGTTCTGGCAAGGAGTCGACCGTTCGCGTCGTGCAGTTCCGGGAGGGCGAGGCGTCCCGGCTGCGCGGCGCCGGTCGGGGAGCGGTCCCGGTATCGGTCGCGTTCGTCCTCTCAGCGCTCGTCGCCGGTTGCACCGGGGGGCGCTCCGGGAGCGGTATCGCAGCCGGCCTTCCGCCGCCCGCGCCGTGGGACAGGGCGCTCAAGCCCCTGGAGTCGCCCGACGTCCGGCCAGAGTGGGCAGAGGGCCACGTGGAGGCGCTCTCCGACGACGGCCTGACGGTGAAGATCAAGATCGATCGGGGCGAGGTGCGGCCGGGCGAGCAGGCCGGCATCTTCGTCCGGACGGTCGAGAACCCCGGGCCGCATTACCTCAAGGACGAGGTCCGCGAGGTGCGTGCGGCGACCGCGAAGATCGTGAGGTTCGAGGGCTACGCCCTCTGGGCGGAGATCCTCGACGAGAGCCGCCGCGCCCCGATCGCCCCCGGCGACCGGGTGATCGTCCGGGTGCCCTGACGCTCCGCCTGCGGCCGTCGGCGGCGGGACTCGACGGGTCCGATTCGCGCGGTGCGAGTGCACCTACGCCGCAGCCTGCTCGGCGCGGCGGTTCTCCCGCGTCCTCGCGCACACGGAGGCCGCGCCCTGAGATGCCGGCGGAGGATGGCGCGTCGCGCAGCCTAAGCCCGGGGCCCTCGGGGGCTCGACCGGGAACGCCCGGCCGACGCGGCTCCGCAGCGGCGGTCGTGGCCATGTGGTCCCTCGCGGGGCTCGCCGCGGTGGCGGCGGCGCTCCTCGGCGGCGCGGGCGGGGTCGCGTTCGCCCCGCTGGCGGGCGCATTCACATATCTGGCCCTGCTCGTCGGGGCGCGCTCGCGCAGGCGTACCCGACTGAGGAGGGGCGTACAAGCCGCCGCATTCGTGTTCTTCCTCGCCCTGGCCGGCGCGCCGCCCGGGCGACAGGGCCTGCTCGTCAGCATGTCTCCCTTTCTCGCGGCGGCGGGGAGTCTCGCGTCAAGGGCCATCCTCCTCGACATGTGGCCTGCGCTGGTCGTGGCAGCGTCGGCGCTCCTGGTCGGGAGGGCATTCTGCGGATGGATATGCCCTCTCGGGGCGGCGATCGACGTAGCCGACCGCCTGGCGCGCCCTCTCGTCCGCGTGGATCGCAAGCTGCCCGTGCAGCCGAAATACTGGATCACCGTCGCGACGCTCGCTGCGTCGGCGGCGGGCGCCGGGGCGGTGGCGGGCTGGCTGGATCCCCTGGCGATCTCGGCCAGGGGGCTCTACGGGGCGGCGCTGGAACTCGCCGGGCTCGCCCTGCGCGGGCCTCTCGGGGCGCTCGCGGCGCTCCCGGCGGTCGGGCGGCTCTTCGCGCCGCTCGCGGACTACGTCGGTTCGCGTTTCCATGTCGGTATTCCGCCCGCGGCTGGGGCCGTCGCGCTCGCCGCGACGACGCTCGCGGTGCTCCTGCTGGGTCTCGTCGCCCGCAGGACGTGGTGCAGGATGCTCTGTCCGCTAGGGGCGTGTCTGGGCCTGGCGGGCCGCCTCTCGTGGGCGAGGAGGAGCGTGAGCGAGGACTGCGCCTCCTGCGGGCGGTGCAGCGGCTCATGCCCGACCGGCTGCATCAGCGAGGACGGCCGCGAGAGCTCCCCCGGCGAGTGCATACTCTGCCTGCATTGCTCGGACGCCTGCGCCGAGCGCGGGACGCCGGGCCAGCACAGCGTGCGCTTCTGGGAGCCCGAGGCGGGCGGCCGGAGGGCGGCCTCGCGCGGCGCGCCAGGCCTCACCCGGCGCGCGTTCGCATCGAGCGCCGTCGCTGGGCTGCTCCTATCGCCCGTCCTGCGTATGCGCCCCCGCGCGCGCGGACTCGTCCGCCCGCCGGGCGCGCTCCCGGGCGACGAGTTCCTCGAGCGCTGCCTCCGTTGCGGGGCGTGCGCGAGCGCATGCCCTACCGGGACGATCCGGGCCTCCTGGTGGGAGGGCGGGCCGGCCGGGCTCCTCGCGCCCAGGCTCCGGCCCCGAACGGCCCCCTGCGACTGGAATTGCGCCGCCTGCGGCCTGGCGTGCCCTTCGGGCGCGATAAGGCCGCTCGAACTCGAGGAGAAGCGCCTCGTCGCGATAGGCGTCGCGGTGATCGATCGCTCGCGCTGCATACCGTGGAGGGAGACCGCAGAGGGCGCGGGCGCGGGACCGCACGAGGGGCGCCGAGGCTGTCTCGTCTGCGAGGAGCACTGCCCGGTCCCGGGGAAGGCGATCGTATTCGAGAGGGTCGGGACCGCCGGTCCGCCGATACTTGTGCCGCATGTCGTCGAGGACCGGTGCAACGGCTGCGGCGTCTGCGAGAACGTCTGTCCGGTGCCGGGCGAGTCCGCCATCCGCGTGACGGGGTACGACGTACAGCTCAGGCTCCCGAGGCCCGGTGCGGGTCCTGCCGGGGCGGAGGCGCTCCTGCCGGACGAGGACGAGCTGCCGGGCTGGCGGCTCGTGGAGGGGCCGCTTGCGCTCTCGCCGCAGGAGCTCGAACGCAGGCTGGGCGTGCGGATACCACCCGGCTCCTGCCGCTCCGCAGCGGGGGCGAGCTACGCGATGGGGCCGGCGACGGTCGGGCTCGTGGTCTGCGTCGCGGCGGACCCCGGCGCGGCCTCGAGCCTGGCCGCGGAGCTGGGGCGTGCAGGCCCAGCCGAGAGGCGGCTCTTCGCGGAGGGCGAGGTGCTCGCACTCTCCTGGGCGGAAGACCAGACCGGGGCGACCGCCGCCGACGCCGAGGCCGTCCTGGCGGCCGTGCGCGCCAGGTCGTCCGCCCGCCTTCGCCGCACCGGCGCGAAGGTGTTCCCCTCGCCGGACGCGCCGCGACCGCCAACGGTCTCACAATGACGCCCCGGCATCGCAGGGACGCTTCTTTATTTCCGCCGCCTGTCTGCCCCGTCGCCTCTTTTCCGGCCTCGCAGGTCGGCCACGCGCGAGCCTGGCCGTGCCCGCATGAAGGGGGCGAGGGCCGGCTTGTCGATACCACAATCCAGTGTTCCCAGAGACCCTCCCCACCTTCCCACGAGGGCGCGATGCTGCCGCAGTCGCTCGGCATCGGTCCTCGCCACGCGGATCGCGCCGAGGTCCGGGTCCCTCGCGCAGTAGAACATGGCCGAGGCCACAGTGCCCGGCGTGGGCACGAAGCACTGGACCTGCCGGGGCCTCCATCCGCGGCGCCGGAGCCAGGCGGAAAGCTCCTGCATCTCGGCGTCGGTGCAGCCGGGGAAGGCGCTCATCAGGTAGGGGACGATGTACTGCTCCTTCCCCGCCGCGCGCGATTCCGCCTCGAAAATGCGGAGGAACTCCTCGAAGACGGCTCGTCCGGGCTTCCTCATGAGCTTGAGGACGGACCCCGAGACATGCTCCGGGGCGACCTTGAGCTGCCCCCCGACGAACTCCCTGACGAGCGCCCTCAGATAGCCCGGGCTCCTGAGCGCGAGGTCGAATCGGACGCCGCTCGAGACCCTGACGTTCCTCACGCCCGGGACTCGCGCGGCCGCCCGCAGGAGTTCGACCATCTCCTCCTGCCCGTCGCGGAAGTTCGGGCAGATCGACGGGAAGAGGCAGCTCCTGCGCCTGCATCGGCCCGCGGCAGCGGTGCACGTCGAGCCCCACATGTTCGCAGTCGGGCCGCCGATGTCGGACAGGCTTCCCTTCCAGGCATGGTGCGCCGTGAGTTGGGCGATTTCCCGCAGGATCGACTCGGCGCTCCGCGACTGGATCCGCCGGCCCTGGTGCATGGAGAGCGAGCAGAAGGAGCACCCGCCGGCACAGCCGCGGTGGCTCGTGACGCTGAACCGGATCATCTCTTCGGCCGGCACCTTCCCGCGGTGCGACGGATGCGTCCGGCGCGTGAACGGGAGCGAGTAGAGCGCGTCCATCTCCGCGGTGGATAGCGGCGCCGCCGGCGGGGTGACGACGACGACCCGGTCCCCCGAGCGCTGGAGCGCCCAGGCGGTGCCGCCGTGAACCTGTTCCTCGAGCGCGAGCGCCGCCACGAGCAGCTTCGCCGGCTCCGCGGCGATCTCTTCGTGCGAGGGGAGTTCGATCCGAGGCTCGCCCGGCGGGACGGCGTCCTCACTGGCACCTGCCGCGAACGCCGAGCCGCGGATGCCCCTGAGGCTCTCGGCGCTGAACCTGCCGCCGCCTTCGACGATCGAGCGCAGGCGATCGGCAGCCTCAAGGAGCGAGCGCTCGGCCATCCCGTAGAGGAGCAGGTCCGCCTTGCTGTCCAGGAGGATCGAGCGCCGCAGGTCGTCCGACCAGAAGTCGTAGTGGGTGCATCGCCTGAGCGAGGCCTCGATCCCGCCGACGATCACCGGCAGGCGCGGAAACGCGGCCTTGACGAGTCCGGTATAGACGATCGTCGCCCGGTTGGGCCTCGCGCCGGCGCGGCCGCCGGGCGTGTAGGCGTCGTCGGACCTCTTCTTCCTGAAGGCCGTATAATGCGCGAGCATCGAGTCGAGCGCCCCCGATGTGACGCCCGCGAACAGGCGCGGTCTCCCCATCCTGGAGATCTCGGCCGTCGTGTCCCATCGCGGCTGCGCGACTATCCCAACACGGTAGCCGTGCGCCACGAGCCATCTGCCCAGGAGCGCCGCGCCGAAGGAGGGATGGTCGACATAGGCGTCGCCGGTGACGATGAGGACATCGAGCGCGTCCCACCCGAGACGCACCATCTCGGCGCGCGTCATCGGCAGGAACTCCGGTTGCGGAAGCCCCACCGACGCGGCCGGCGGTCGCGGCGTCTGTGGGCTATCGTTCGCGGGAACGAGACGCTCCCGACTCGCACCCGCCGAGGCCCCCGCCCGCGTCGGCCTGAGGTTCATGGGTACCTGTAGGTGGCCTCGAGCGTCAGGATCGCCATCGCCGTCGTGTAGACGCGCCCGCCGTCGAGGGCCCACTGCCCGATCCTGGGCCAGGACCCGTCCTGCTCCTGGGCGCCGAGAAGGGTCTTCGTGACGGCCTCGTTCCAGGTGCGCCATCTCTCCCCGCCGAGGAGACGCATCGCCATGGTGCCGTGGTACCAGTAGTAATAGGCGTTGAACTCGGTCGGGGCGGGGCCCGAGCCCCATTCCTTCTTCCATTGCGGCAGGTTCTCGGGTCTGAGCAGAATATTCGCCTGGCTGCGGTAGACGAGCGAAGACGGCTCCTGCCCGATCGCCCCGCGGCACGCGAGGGCTATCGCCGTCGGGCCGAGCGGGGGATGGGCGATCTTCGCCCCTGGCTCCGGCCGGCGATCGTAACCGGTCTCGAATGTGCCCGGGTGCGTGAGAGAGTCCAGAAACGCGCCCGCCGCGCGCAGGCCCTCGTCGCGGGAAGGCCTCTTCTCTCCCTCGGCGAGGGGCGGATCGATCCCGGCGAGCGCGGCCGAGAAGAGCGCGGCCACCTGCCAGGCGGTCACGGAGACATCGGCCCTGGTCCCCTCCTTGGCGAAGTAGTCCCAGCCGCCCGAGGGCCGCTGCGCCGCGAGCAGGAACGCGATCGCCTTCTCCGCGGGTTCGCGCAGGAGTTCGAGCCCGGTCATGGCGTAGGCCTCGCAGAGGGCGGCTGCGGCGATCCCGTGGTTGTACATATAGTGGCCTGCGTCGGGCCCCACGCGCCCCGAGGCGTGCTGGGACGCGACCAGAAATCTCACGCCGCGTCCGGCGGCCTGGGCCAGGGCGCCCTGTTCCGACGTCCACACGTGCCCGTCCCCGAGGAGCGCGAGCACCGCGAGGCCTGTCGCGCCGACATCGCCCCAGGAGGCCCTCCCGCCCGACCAGGAGCTCCCCACCGCCCAGGCGCCCGAGCGCTCCTGTTTCGAGGCTAGGCACTCCAGGCCCTTCCTGATCGCGGCGAGGGCCTCCTGCGAGCCGCCGCGCGCAGCGTGCAACTGCGACCTCACAGGGTCCCGCCTGAAGCCGAGCCGCTCCGCCGAGCGGGGCGGTGTGCGCGGGAGCTCGAGCAGGAGCTTCTCCGGCGAGCCCGGCACCGGCGGCATGTGCGCCGCGAGCTCCTGCGGGAACGTCGGACTCGGCGGTACGACCCCCGGCACGGGCAGGGGCTCCACGCGCGGCGTCGCCGAGATGTAGGCCGCGAAGACGAAGGCCGCTACGTTGAGGAATATCACGAACGCTATCGCCGGCTGGAGCGACTGCGCGATGCGCCTGGCCCTGGCATCGGCCTCGTCGACATGGACGGACGCGGCGATGACGCTGAAGTCCACCTCCACCTTCTTGCCGCAGAAAGAGCAGTACTGCTGATGTATGGGGATCTCGCTCGCGCAGTGCGGGCACTTCATGGCGGCCCCCCTGGCGGCCCCCCTGGCGGTGCCGCGTCCGCGCCCCCGTCCGTTAGGCGCGCGGCCCCGGGGCTCATTCGATCGTGAACGTCCACGCGTCCTCCCTCAGGTGCTGGAACGAATCTCGCATGCTCACGCGCACGCGGTAGACCCCGGGCGGGAGCTCGGAGCCCGGAGAGGTCACGATCTCGCCCGACGTGCCCGACGCGCCCTTGACGGCCGGATCCTTCGCGCGCCACTTGACAGGCTCGGCCATCCGCTGGCCCTTCTGCCTGCCGCCCGTCACGAGGACCTGACGCACGGACTCGGCCCTGACCGGCTCCAGGATCACCTCGACGGAGTCCGCGTCGAGGCCACCGGGGTCGTTCCAGGAGACCTGCACGAGCGGCTGCCTGTCGCCTATCATGCCGCCCGGCGCTGGCGCGCGGCGGACGATCTCCGGCGGCGAGGTGTCGATCCTGACGGTGGAGGACGCCTCCGTCTTCCGTCCCAGCGGGTCGGTGACCGAGAAGCGCGCCTCCAGGAGCCCGTCGGGGAGCTTTCCGGCCTCCGGGATGCACCAGAGCCCCGTGCCGGATATCGCCGTCTTCACCGGGACGGGCTCGCCTCCCTTCGGTCCGAGCAGCGCCTCCACCTTGCAGACCTCGAGCGTCGGCACCTCCGCCGGCAGGGCGAACTCGGCGCCGATCACGGGGACGAGGGGCTGGAGTCTCTCGGTCCCGGGGTACGTCGCGACCACGCTCGCCCCGCCGCCCTGCAGAAGCGCCCGCAGGTCGGCCTGGCGCTCGTCGATGTCGAGCGAGCGCTTGAAGAATGAGATCGACTTCTGCCTGTCCAGGTGCCCCTCGTAGACTGCCCCCGCGTTCCTCAGGAGGAGCGCAGCCTCGGCGGTGCGCGGCATCCGTTCGCCCAGGAGCTCGGCGACCCATCCGACGACGGCGGCTGCGGCGAGCTCGTTCGCGGAGCGCTCATGCGCCCCCGTGGAGAGCTCGGCCTGCCTCATCTTCCACCGGAAGAGGTACTCCCCGATAGCCAACGCCTCCGCGAGACCATCGCCGCCCTCGGAGGCGGCCTCGGATGCGGCCGTCTTGAGGTCCTCGAAAAGCCGCTTCTCTGCGGAGGCGATCTCCGCGAGCGCGGCGCTCGCCTGCCGGGCGGGTTCCGGGCTCGTCTTCTCTGCGCCGGGCAGTATCTCGAGCAGCAACTGCCGGGGATCTGGCGCGGCACTGGAGGCCCCCGCCGCTCGAGCGGCGGCCTCGGCCTTCGCCCAGAGGGGTGCGAGCTCCTCCGCGGCGAGCGCCGCGCGCAGGATGAGCGGCGTGCGGTCCTTCCCGCGGGTCGCGACGGCCTTCGCCAGGAGGTCGGTGCCCAACTGCCGCTCCGCGCCGGACCCTGAGCGCGCGCACGCCACGGCCGCGCGGAGGAAACTCGCCCTAGATGAGGGGTCCGCGAGGGCCTTCTGGCCCTCGGCTGCCAGCCTCTTGACCATTCTGGCGCGGAGCTCGCCCGGCGCGCCCGGCCTCGTGGCCAGTTCGAACTCGACGGCGCTCAGCGACGCAGCCACGTGGGAGCCGAGCGGCCCCGACGACGGCGGCGCGAGGAGCGACGCCTTGCGGTATTCCGCCGCCGCTGCCGCGAGGTCTCCGCCGGCCACCGCCAGGCAGCCCAGCGCGCAGAAAAGAGTCGCCTGCGCCTCCGCAGAGGGGAGCGTCGTCTTCGCGAGGAGCGCCGCCGACTCCGCCGCCGCGCGCGCCCCGGCGAGATCGCCCGCCCAGAGCTTGGCGGCGGCCATGAGCGCACCGGCGTCCGGAAGACGGGCCGCCTTCGCCTGCGCGCGCCCGAAGGCCTCGATGGCGGCCTGGACGTCGGCCTGCGACGGCCGGGACGATCTCGAGACGAGCGTCGCACCCAGCCCGAGCTCCGCCGCGGCCTGCACCTCTGGACCCGCCGGACGAGACGCCAGGGCCGAGTACTCGGCCCTGGCCTGCTCGTGCTTCCCGGCCGCGAGGAGCCAGCGTGCGCGGGCCAGGGAGAGTCGGTGATCGGACGGCATCTTCGTGGCGAGCGCTCGCGCCGCGTCGCTCGCGGCCTCGGGGGAGCCGCCCAGGGCCGCCGAGTTGAACGCCCTCACCTCGCGGACAACTGTCCATCTGGCCCATATGCGGCCGGCCTGTGCGAGGAGCGCGATGACCCCCGCGCCCACTATCACCGATTCGATGGCTATGAGCTTGCGCGGGTTCACGGTCGTAAACTCAAAGCTTCAGGCCGCCCAGTATCCGCCAGAGGGGCACAGGCCCGAGCTCGACGCTGTCGGAACCTCTCTCCCCGTCGACAAGGAGATAGGCGCAGTCCCTGGGGACCCTGAATCGCGGCACGTCCTTGAAAGGCACCGACCTGGCCGTTTCCTCCAGACGGGCCCCGTTCACGCGGAGAGAGCCGCCGACCACCTCGAGCTCGTCCCCCGGGAGCGCCACGGCCCTCGCTACCTTCGGCGCGCCGCCGCCCGGGGGCACGAAGGCCACTATGGACATCCTTTGCGGCCTCTTCATCCACGACGGGTCCACCTTGAACATGGTGATGTCCGTCCCGATCGCGGGGCGCATAGAGCTGTCCGAGAGCGGGACCTCGACGCGCGCGAACGGTTGGTCCGACGAGAGGCGGATCTGGAGCAGGACCGCGCCTATAGCGACCGCTCCGGCGGTGTACAGCAACCACTCCCTCAGCCTGCGCAAGGCCCCCCCCGGCGACCGCCTGGACCGTGGACCAGAAGAAGGTATCGCGTCGGATCTGTGCGGTCAAGCGACGCCATAGCTCAACCGGGGTCGTTCAATTCTTCGTGTCGCCGACGTATGCCTGGGAGCGCATGCTCGCCGAATGGGTCGGGGAAAACCGGGGATGATTCAACTAGCGCGGGCTTGACGCGCCGGCCCGAGGGGATTACACTGCAGGACGTCTCATTTCGGGACCTTCTGGAGGGATCCGAGAGCCGAGCCCGCTGCCCGGAGGGGCCCAGAATGCCCAGGCTGGTCATTCGCGATCCGCAGGGGACCGAACGGACCCACGAGATCGTGGACGACGTGACCACGATCGGCCGCGGTTCGGGCAACATCATCCAGACGAAGGACCGGGAGGCCTCCAGGCAGCACTGCCGCGTCGAGAAGACCCCCGACGGCTACCGCCTCGTGGACAACCGCAGCCGGAACGGGACCTTCCTCAACGGGGCGAAGGTGGACGTGCAGGCCCTCAAGCCTGGCGACGAGATCAGGATCGGGGAGTTCAGGATCTTTTTCGACCCGCCTCCGCCAGGGGCCGCGGCGGCGCCCTCGAGCAGCGAGGACTTCGCAGCCACGGTCGAGGTGGCGCCCCTGGACGAGAAGAAACTGGGTCCCGCCCCCGGCGGCGAGGGCAAGCCCAAGTACGTCCTCGAGGTCGTGGAGGGGCGTGACAAGGGCAAGATCATCGAGCTGACCGGCGACACGCTGACTATCGGCCGCCACTCGTCGAACAAGTACCCGATAGACGACGAGGCGGCCTCGAACTATCACGCGGAGATAACCAGAGAGCCGACCGGATACTTCATCACGGACCTGGGCTCCACGAACGGGACCAGGGTGGGCGGCGAGAAGATCGTCAAGACCAGGCTCTCGTCGGGCGCCGCCATCCAGATCGGCACCACCAAGATGGTCTTCAAGAACGTCGGCGGGAAGGCCGAGGATGACGAGGTCTTCGGCACGGTCGTGCTCGACACCGAGCGCCTGGAGCGCGAGCTCGCGGAGGACGAGGCGCGCTCCCGCGCCGCGTTCCTGAAGCGCCTGGCCCTCGGCGCGGCGGTCGTGGTCCTCGCCGGCGTGGGCGTCGCGGTCTGGCTCTCTCTCCCGGCCGGGGACAGCGGCTCGCTCATCGCGGGAAACCTGCTGCCGAACGCCTCCTTCGACGGCGGCGTCTCGCCCAAGGGCGATCCAGAAGGTTGGAGGAGCGTAGGCGGCCGCCTCACCCCGTGGCAGGTCCTGAACGACGTCGACCGCCTGGCCGGGAGGGCGCGCAGGGGGGCGCTCGTCGTCTCGCGCGAGAGCGACGCCGCCCCGAACGAATACGCCGAGTGCTCGGCACAGGTCGAGACGGTCCCGGACCGCGCCTACAAGATAGGCGGCTGGCTCAGGACGGAGGGCGCCCAGGGCGCCTACGGGTTCAGGATCAGGTGGCTGGGGCCCTTCGAGCAGAGGGCGGTCGACCAGGTCTACGTGATGGGCGCCCACCCCGAGTGGCGCGAGCTGAGCCGCGTCGTCACGCCCCCACCGTGGGCGAGGCGGGCGGAGGTCGCATGCTTCGCCTACGGCAACCGCGGGAAGGTCTACTTCGATGACGTGTACCTCGTGGCGGAGAAGGGCGCTCCGGGCGGCCCCGCGCCGCGCGGAGCCGCGTACGACCGCATCCGCGTCGACGGCTCGGGCACCGGGACTTTCGACGTGAAGAGCGGCCCGACCCTCGCCGCGCGCTCGGGCGCGCTTTTCATCAGCCCCGGCCCTGAGGCCGAGAGCACGCAGGAGCTCGCGGAGACAGAGGACTTCCTTGCCGAGAAAGGCGGGGTGGTGTTCAAGGGCTCCATCCCTGAACTCGAGAACTACGAGCTCGTGCGGTTCGTGGAGCGCATCCGGCCCGCCGAGACCGGCGTGGCCGTGGAATACGAGCTCCGTGCCGAGAGGCCCGTGCCCCTCGCGCGCGCGGGACTCCGGTTCACGGTCGGGGCGGAGTTCGGGGCGCTCCCCATGCAGGCGTACGACTCCGAGGGCCGCCCGGTCGAGCTCGATCCGAAAGGCCTGGAGGGCGCGCGCGAGCTCGTCCTCACCTCGTCCGCCGGAGAAAAGCTCGCCGTGTACCTGCGCGACGAGCGCACCAAGTTCTCCGTCGAACCGCTGGGCGACGAGAAGCTCATCGAGGTCGCGTCGACGACCGCCTTGACGGCCGGCAGGAGCCCGATCCGCTTCGGCGTGGAGTTCAGCACGGCGTCGCGCTTCGAGCGCAGGGACCTGGAACTCGCGCTCAAGGCCGTGCGGGAGGCGCGCGAGGCCAAGGACGTCTCTGCCGAACGCGAGGCCCTCGACCGGCTGATCGCGCTCGCGGGGCGCTTCCCCAAGGAGGCCGAGCTGGCGAGGAAGGACCTCGAACTCCTGCTCAAGAGGGTCTCGGAGGAACTCTCCGCGGCGCGCGGGCTCCTGAGCGCCCTCAAGGTCAGCGCCGAGGGCGCCCCGCGCGAGGCGCTCGAGGCCCAGGTCCGCTCGCGTCTGGAAGAACTCAAGGCCAAGTACCCGCGGGAGCCCTTCGCCGCGGACGTGGTCCAGCTCGAGCGCGAGCACCAAGAGGTCGTGGCGGCCTTCGCCCGGGGCGCGAGGGAGAGGCAGGCACAGATCACCTTCGACAAGCTGATCGAGGCCGTGAAGGAGGAGCGCCTCGCCTTCGCCAGGGCCTACCTGAAAACGCTCACCACCGAGTACCCCGACACCGAGGCGGCGAAAAAGGCCCAGGAGCGCGGCGTCCCCGGCCTCGTCGAGGGCCTCGAGCGCAGGCTCGCCGACAGGGACGCGGCCTTCGCCAGGCTCGAGCGGCGGGTCAGGATGTGGGAGACGGCCGGGATGGCGCAGGAGGCGATCCGCCTCCTCGAGGCGGACCCCGACTTCGTCCGCTACAAGGACGATCCTCGCGACCCCAGGTTCAGGGACCTCCGCGCGAGGCTGCTCAAAAAGGCCGAGCCCGGACAGGGCGCCGAGAAGAAGGATTGAGCCGCCCTCGGTACTGGCGGCCGCCCTTCACGCCTGCCCTTCTCTCAGCTTGATCGGCGCCACCACGTACACGTAGTCGTCCCGTCTGATGACCGCGGGCCTGTCGGGGTCCTCCGCCTCCAGAGCGATGTCTTCCTCTCCGAACTCGGGGAGGATATCGAGGAAGAACCATGGATTGAACGCCAGGGCCATGGCCGCGCCGGAGTAGGCCACCGGAATCTCTATCGAGGCCTCCCCTATCGCCGCGCTCTTCGCCTCAACCGTGAGCTTGTCTGCGGCGAGCCGTAGCACCACCGCGCGAGACTCCTGCGGCACCAGATGGGCCGCCTGCCTCAGGCAGCCTGCGAGCACCGAGGCCTTGACTCGCACGGCCTCCTTGGCGCGCTTCGGAATCATCTCCGCGTACGCCGGGTAGCTCCCCTCGATCAGGTTCCCGGCCACCAGATACCCGGCGGCCTGGGCGAGGAGCTTTCCGCCGCCTACGGCCAGGGAGACCTCTTCGACCTCTTGCGCGATGCGCCGCAGCTCCGCCAACATCCTCGGCGGAACGATGCACAGATCTATCTTCGCGCCGCCCTCGGCCGGTCCGCGGGCCACGGCGAGCCGCTTGCCGTCCGTCGCGGCCATCTCTACCTGCCCCTTCTCCACGGTTAGCGCGACGCCGTTTATGGCGTAGCGCCCCTGCTCCTGCGCAGCCGCGAAGCACGTCCGCCGTATGAGTTCCGCGAGCTTCGGCCCGCTCACCGTCGCCGCCCCGGTGCGGGGAAACGTCGGGAGCTCCGGATAATCCGACGGATCCTGCGTGTTCAACCGGAATGACGATGAGCCGGCCTTGATCTCCGCCTTTCCCCCGTCGACCTTGATACTGACCTCCTGTGCCGACGCATCGCGGAGGATCGCCGCCAGTCTCGTCCCGTGCACGAGCGCCGTCCCAGGGCGAGGGAGCGACGCCGGCCTCACCGCCGCCCTGATGCAGACTCCAGCCTCCAGATCGAGCCCCGAGAACACCACGTCGTCCCCGACCGCAGTGACGTGCATGTTCTGAAGGACCGGCTTGGGGCTGCGTTCTTGGACCGCCGGTGTAACCGCCGCGACGGCCTCGTACAGCGAAGATCTGTCGAACGTCGCTTCCATCTGACACCTCCGCTTTCTTGGCGTTTCTGCATCGTCACCTTCGAGAGGAAGAGAAAGGTGTCATCTCTCATGGACAACACCCCCTCCTCACCATCCTGTTGTGGGGGCTGTTCACATCCTGCAGTGAGCGCAGCTAACGTGGGGCCGATCGGCGAGTTCGGGAGGGATGCCTTTGTTGATAATCTTTGAGATCCCTGTGCGGACGTCGGTGCGGGGTCGCTAGCAGCAAGACCGCAGCCTGCATGGTCGCGGGCGGCGGGGCCGCGACAGGTAGTGTCTCGGCCGGTGGAAGCTGCCGGGGAGATGCTCTTCTGAATGGGTCGCAGCGGCTGCGTATTGGCGAACTGCTCGACGATCTTCAACACGCGATGAACTGCTGGCCAACGCGAAGCGCTCACGTCGTCAAGGCTTTCCTGTTTTCAGCTTCCGCCTCAGGGCTTGAACTGCAGCCGAGACGTCGCCACCGGCCTCGACCAGCCTCGCGATCTTGTCGCATGCGTGTTTGACGGTGGAATGATCCCTCCCGCCGAAGTACGTGCCCAGGGACTGGAGCGAGTGCCCGGTGAGCTCCCGCGCCAGGTACATACAGATCTGTCTCGGGAGCGCAACCGACCTGGCCCGGCTGCGCGTCTGGATCTGCGCGGGCGCGAGGCCGTAGTGGTCGGCCACTGCGGCCAAGATCTCTTCGATGCTGGGCTGCCGCTGGGGCACTCGCCCCGCGGAAAGCCCGGAGAGGACCTCGTCAGCGAGCGCCTCGTCGACGGGCACGCCGAGGAGGCTGGCGTAACCCACGATCTTCAGGATGCAACCCTCAAGCTCCCGAATGCTCCCGTCGCAGCTCGCCGCGATGCGCTCCATAACCGCCGGCGACAGCGACAGACCGCGCAATTGCGTCTTCATCTTCACGATCTCGAGCCGGGTCTCGAACTCGGGGGGCTCGATCTCCGCAACGAGGCCCCACTTGAATCTGGAGACGAGCCTCTCCTGGATCTGCGGTATCTCCCGCGGCGGGCAGTCGCACGAGAGAACGATCTGCCGCGCCGCGTTGTAGAGCGCGTTGAATGTGTGGAAAAACTCCTCCTGTGTCCGCTCGCGGTTCGCCAGGAAGTGCACGTCGTCGACGACCAGCATTTCCACGCACCTGAATCGATTCCTGAGGGCCTCCAGCCTGCCGCTCTGCACGGCGGAGAAGAAGAGGTTCTGGAAGTCCTCACAGGAGATGTACGCGAGCGCCAGGTTCTTGTGCTTCTCCATGGCGCGCCGGCAGATCGCCTGAAGGAGGTGGGACTTGCCCATCCCTGAGGCCGAGTGGATGAAGAGGGGGTTGTAGGCCTGGCCCGGCGCGTCGCTCACGGCCAGGGCCGCCGCGTGGGCCAGGCGATTCGACGGGCCGATGACGAAGTTGTCGAACGTATACGCCGGGTTCAACACCGGCGCCGGTAGCCATACGTCCCTCGCCGCGCCGCCGGCAAACGCCGCTGACGACACGTCCACCGACGGACAACGCCCTAGCAGCTCCGCGGCGGAGCGTTCCACGAGAGACCGCGCCGCGTCGAGCACCGCCGGGCCGGCCGGCCCCGCGAGGACTATGGAGATCGCGTCTGCCGAGCAGCTCCGCACCTCGGCCGCGCGGAGCGACGATACCACCTCCGCGTCCGCACTCGAGGCCCCGGCACGCGACAGCACGGCAGCCCAGAGATCGAGCTCGCCGTCTCGAACGGGCATCTAGGTCGATTCCGATCGCGGGCCTGCGCCGCCACGGAGACCGACGGCCTGCCGCTCCCCCGGTCGGCAGCACAACGAGCGAGGCTAGCCGCGCGAGGCCGGGTGTCAACGCGATTTCCTATGCCTTGCCAGCATGTGGACCTCGGCGCTCCTGGGGGCCCCTGGAGTAGCTCGGCAGGACCATCGTCGAAGGACGGCCACGAACCCGACGACAACTGTTTCGGCGTTCTGCACGCCGCTCACCGCGCCCGCGCGCGAGACGTTCGTCCCGGTGGAGGTCGGGTGGGTGCTGTGCGAGGTGTCGGCTGCGTGGGCTCCCCTCGTTTGCGGCGGCCGCGGAAGGAGCGGCGCGGCCGGCAGCACGGAATTGCGAGAGGCCGTTTAGCGGGCCAACTGCGCGTAGACGTAATAGACGCCGCTCCCAGTCACCGCGGCGATGGCGACGAGCATCGCGGCGTTCCAGGCCAGGGCGCTCCTGCCGGTCGGCGTGTCCGGGCCGAGGTAGGACCGCCGGTTGTTCAGAACGAAGAACGCCACGTAGGCGATGGGCAGCATAAGGCCGCAGACGGCCGACGCCGGGATGGCGACCCATGTCTTCAAGTAGGGCCAGAGGACGACGCCCAGCACGCCCGGCGCCGGCACGAGGCAGGCGAACCTGTAGCGCCAGCCCGTGGGCTCGAGGCCCAGCATCTCGCAGATCGCGAAACCGCTCACCAGCATGTGGAGTGTGATCGTGCTCAGCACCATGCCCAGGACCCCCAGCCCGAAGACGAACCTGGCGAAGAAGGGGGGGAGCCCCGCGGCCTCGATCATCCTGGCGGCGTCGACCGGCGAGACCGCCGTCCCGCCCGCGCCGAACCTGACCGGGTCGTGGATCGTGCAGCCCGCGGTGATGATCATGAGCGACGTGGCGAGCGTATAGGGCACGAGCATCCCGGTCACGAGGTCGAAGCGCGAGAGCCCTCTGTGCTCCCTGCCCCAACCTCGCGCGAGCAGCGTGTACGGGAACAGGAACGTCATGTTGATCCCGACCGCCGCGCCGATGGCGGCGAGCATCACGGAGACCCCGCGGGCGTCCGACGGAACCGAGATCGGCAGGAAGCCCTTCAGGACCTCCCCCCACTCGATCGAGCCCGCGCGCCTCGCCACCACGGCCGCGAAGGCCAGGATCACCATCCAGACCAGGCCCTTCAGCGCGCGCTCGTAGAGCCTGATCCCGCGCGAACCGCTCCCGTAGCTCCAGGTGATTACCGTCGAGAGCGCGAGATACGCGAGCCCTATGATCGCGAGGAGCGCCTTGGATGCCGCCGGCGAGGGCTCCCAGCCCGTGGCGGCCCGGAGCATGTCCTCGGTCATACCGCCGGCGAGGGCGTACTGCGGGAAGTGCCATATCAGCGTGGCCGCCACGGTCGAGATCGCCCAGGCCCAGGCGACGACCGGGTGGACGAAGCGCTTCATCGCGTCGAACGGACGGACGCCGGTCGAGAGGGTCTGGTGGGAGATCGCCGCGAACATCACGATCCCGAGCAGCATCGCCAGGGGCTGCACCCAGAGCAGGCTGTACTTCAGGTACGCCCCGGCGTAGAGCGAGGCCATCGCCGTCCCGCCCCCGAGCGTGAGGGCGCTCTGGAGCCACCCAGGGCCCGTCCGGGCCAGGTATCCCCGGCAGCGCTCCAGGAAGCCCCTCTTCGAGAGCTCGGCGAGCTCCGCCCTCTCCCTCGCGAGGGCCTCCGGGTCCCACCTCGCCACCATAGGGAGCCCGCGGACCGGCTCCCGGCGCGGCTCGCTCCCCGCCCGGTCGTCCATGGCGTCCCCCTCCCGGGGCCGGCTGCCCGCGGACTAGTATGCGCGCCGCCGGCGAGGGCGGTCAACGGTTGCGTGCGCCGTTCTCGACGCCGCGCGCGAAGATCCTTATCATGGCGGGGCCCGGACCGGCCGCCTCGGGGCCGCCGGGTGGAACTGGGGCGTGGCGTGGGACTCCAGGATGGCGCTAGCGGGCGCACACTCGGCCGCATCTTGTTCGTATCGGACGTCCATCTCCGCCCGGAGGGGGCGCCGCTCGCCGCCGAGCTCTCGGCGCGCTTCGCCGGCTTCCTCGACGAGGCCGCTTCAAGCGCCGAGCGCGGGGACGTCTCGGCGCTCTACGTGCTCGGCGACCTCTTCGACTACTGGTTCGAGCCGCGCGGGCGGATCCCGACGGGCTTCCGCGGAGACTGCGACCGCATCAGGCGGGCCACGTCGCGCGGCCTCGCCGTCACGGTGCTCCCAGGCAACCGGGACTTCCTCCTGGGGCCGGCCTTCGAGCGCGCGACGGGCGCGGCGGTCGCGCCGGAGGAGCTCGAGCTGAGGCTCGTCTCCGCCGGCAGGGCGACGCGCGTGCTGCTCGCGCACGGCGACTCGCTCGTCTCTCGCGACAGGCGCTACCAGGTCTGGAGGCGCTTCTCGAGGAGCGCCGGCTTCAGGCGCGTGGCCTCCTCGCTGCCCGAGGCAGCCTGCACGCTCCTGGCGAGGCTCGCCAGACGCGGGAGCGAGTTCGAGAAGGGGATGAAGCCGCGCGACTCGATGGCGTACTCAGAGACGGCCCTGCGCGCCCTAGTCGCGCGGGGCTTCGACTCGGTGGTCGCCGCCCACGTCCACGAGGCCCTGGAGCGCGAGATCGCATGGGGCGGACGGCGCTGCCGGCTCATCGCGCTCGGATCGTGGGAGCGCGGCGGGGGCGAGTTCGCCGAGTGGGACGGTCTGCGACTGCGTCTCGTCGGGCGTTGAGGGCCTCCGGCGAGGCGGCGGACGGAAAGGAGCTCCGCGCGGTGGAGATGCAGCGCCGGACGGTCAGGATCATGCCGGCGCGACGGTGCTCCTGGCCGCGTCGGTCTTCCACTTCGGCATGGTCAGGATCCCGGACCTGAAGCGATACCTGCACGAGTGCGGCGTGAACCTGGCCGCTCCGCCCGGCGGGCCCGTCAGGTCGGCATGATGCTCAGGACCTTCTGGCCCATCACGAAGCCGACCACGACCCAGAAGCCTCCGATGAGACAGTCGCCGAGCACCAGGCCGAGGAAGAAGGGCCTCATCTTCTTCACGCCGCTCTCGCCGCCGAACGTCCAGATCGCGGTCTTGCAGAGCCACCCCAGAAAGATCGAGAACACGGACCGGAACAGCGCATAGAAGGGGAACATGAGCAGACCTATCGGGTGGAGCGGCCACCAGTAGAACCTGGAGAACATGACGAGGACGAAGGCCGTCAGGGCCATGCCGATGCCCATCCCGACGGCGAGCCCGGGGCGGAACTCCTGCGGGTTCTGGATCGCCGAGACGGCCGCGCCGAAGTGATTCCGCGGCGAGTGATACATGCTGTACGCCTCGAGCGTGAGCCCCCCGTTGGCGTAAGACAGGTATATCCTCACGACGGAGGAGACCACGACCGCCACCGCGAACGAGAGGACGATGATCCAGAGGAGCTTCCGCCGGTCCTTCGTGGCCTCCTCGCCCATCCTGAAGCTGCACACCATGGCGGGCATGGCGGTCTCGCGCATGTCGTGGATGAACGTGTTGTCGAGCCACAGCATCATCACCTGGCTCCTGGCGCCCCACTCGGTGGGCGGCGCAAGCCCTGAGAGCGTCGGTCCGCCCAGGGCGTTCAGCAGGTCCCGCGGGCGCACCCTGTGCTGGATGAACGGCAGCCCGCCCTGCGCCACGATCCGCGCGAATATCACGGACACCATGAGGAGCACCGCGATCACCGCGAGCGCGATCCCGAAGGACATCCCCACTGTCGTCGCCGCGAGGTACGCACAGCCCAGGGCCGAGGCCACCAGGCCTGCGACCGCGGACCTGTAGGACATGCCCTCCTTCGAGTCGTCCACCTCGGCGGCCGAGCCCGAAAGGCCCCTCAGAAACCCCGCGACCGGACCCAGCAGCAAGTACGCGACCCCTGCGGAGACCGCCCAGCCGGCGAGCTCCGCCGCGGACCTGCAGACGGCCGTCGGCGGCAGGGCGGCCGCGGCGAGGGCTCCTCGCCCCGAGTCCCAGGTGTACTGGCCCGCCACGGCCGGGATCAGGACTGACGCGGCCACCTGCGAGACGAGCGCTGCGCTCTCCCGGCCGAAACGGCGCCTCATGAGCCATGGGAGCGGGAGCGCGAGCACGTACGCAGCCAGGGCGGCGGCGAGGAACGTCCGGGCGCCGCTAGCGGCGCCCGGCGCGAGGAGCGCCACTGCGCACACCGCGGCCGGGACCCAGGAGGCCCAGCCCGCTACCGGTCCGAGCACGGGGGCCACTCGGGCGCGCCTGCGGGCCTCCACGAGCGCCGCCGCGAGCGGTACGAAGGCGTTCCAGCCGAAGGCGAACGAGAATGCGAGGGCGGCGACCGTGCCCATCCCGGAGAGGTGGGCCAGGGAGCGCCTAGGGTCCCCCTCCGGGGCGGTCTCCGCGAGGCCGCTCAGGAACTTGCCCAGCGGGACGACGAGCAGGTAGACGAGCGCGAGCGCCGCCGCCTCGGCGTGCGTCTCGCCGGACCTCCGGGAGAGCGCGTATACCGCCGGCGTAGCGCAGGCGAGCGCCACGAGCCCCCAGCCCGGGCAGGACCAGGGCCCGCGGACCTTCCTGAAGATGTCCGCTATGTGGTGGCGCGCCGTCCAGACGAGAAAGAGCGCGTATGCGATGTAGCAGCCCGTGTACTGGTGCTGCGTCAGATGCGTCCTGAGCTGCGCACCGGCGAGCGTCATGTTCGCCACGGAGCCGAAGAATAGCTCCGCCTGGAAGAGCAACCAGAAGAACCACATGCTGAGCGAGACCTCGGTGGGCAGGAGGTAGGCGATCCCGACGATCGTGAAGAGCACCTCCAGCCAGAAGAACTCGATCGCGTTCCAGTGCGGCTTGTCCCAGAAGAGGCCCCAGACGTGTGTAACGAGCTCGATGCTGGGCACCTTCGGGTTGAGCTGGGCGAGGCCGTTCACGCCGTGCACGACTATCGGCACGGCCGCGCCCAGCCAGACCATCTTGTTCCTGAAGAAGCCCCCGACAAGCCCGCCCTTCGGGGGATCGTCCGCCATCTCGAGCGGGACCTGGAGCATCGGGAAGCTCAGCCGCTCGTGCTCGTCCCACTGCTTCCTCAGGAGCACCGCCAGGCAGAGGAACATGAAGTAGCACGAGCCTACGAACACCATCCAGGAGACCGTCGGCCCGACCCAGCGGCCCCAGGGGATCGCCTCCCATGCGGAGACCCCGGCCTTCTCGAGCTCCTCGCGTCTATACCCCTCGAAGAAGCGCGTCACGACGGGGTCGGCGGGGTCCTTCGATGGCGTCAGGAAGTCGGGGATATGGGGGAGGAGCCTCGTCTCCCACTGGTTCTCCGGCGCCGCGTAGTACGCGGGCGCGACCATCGACGGGTGCAGATACCTTATCAGGCCCGAGGACGGCACCCCGCTCCCCGCGAACATCAGCACGAAGATCACCATCAGCTCGCCCTTGGAGAAGCACCGCGCGGGGTCCGCCAGGAACGACGCGTTCCCTGCGAGCGAGAAGGCCGCGAACGCGGCGGAGGAGCCCGCGAGGATCGCCCCGGCCGCCCCTCCCGTCACTGCGTAGACGGGGAGCCCCGCCGCCAGGCCCAGGCCGAGCAGCCAGTCGATCGCCCCCGCGACGCGGGCGTCCGCGAGGCCGACGAGCGAAAGCGCGAGGAGCCCGACGATGGCGGCGACCCACTCCCAGCGTCTCGTCGTCGCGACCAGCGCCGCGACGATGGCCGCCGCGGCCAGGCCCGCCGGGACGAAGACCCACAGGTCCTTCGCGCGCGGCCTCCAGGAGGAGCGCGCGAGCCTCCGGGCGGACTCGGCGCCCAGGGCCGCCGCGGCCCCGGCGAGGAGCCCCCAGAACAAGCCCGCGCCGAGCCAGCAGGCGATCAGGCCCGCGCAGATCGCCGCCGCGGGCCTTCCCCTCGTCGAGGAGATCGCGGTCTCGAAGACCCGCGCCGCGCGGCCGTCCCGCAGCCGGCTCACGAGGGTCCCCAGGCCGATCAGGACGACCATCCCCAGGAACGCCGCCACGCCCCCGGAGACGCCGGTCCCCGACTCGAAGGCGAGCCTCGAGGCGGCATAGAAGCCGAAAGCGACGAAGACGCCGGTGTAGAGGACGCGCATCGGGTCGAACGACGGGCCGCCCCGTCTCGCGGCCCTGCTCGCGCACGCGAGGACGAGTCCGGCGTCCGCCGCAAGCGCGGCCGCCATGAGCGCGCGCGAGGCGCTCACGTGGAAGAAGTCCGCGCCGACCTCCGGCACCTGCGCGCTCGACGCCGCCCGCCAGAGGACGGCCAGGAGCCCCCCCAGCGGGAAGACCATCTCGAGCGCCGCGAAGAGAAGCACCCCCGCGCCGGCCCACCCCAGGACGCCCGTGCGGCGCGCGGCGTCCTTGCGGAGCAGCGAGCAGGCCCGCGCCGCGACGAGCGCCGCGACGAGCGCCGCGGCGAGCGGGACGATGTCCAGGAGGTCCTTCAGGTCCGCGATCAGCCCGAAGAGCGCGACGGCGATCCCCCAGAGTCCGACCAGGAACTCGACGGCCCCGGCGAGCCCCGCGCGCCACAGGACGTTCACGCCCAGAGTGAGGACCGCCAGAACCAACACTACTGCTATGGGGAGGAAGTTCCCGGTCAGGTAAGTGGAAAAGAGCTTGTAGTCGTTGTAGGGCAGCGTGAACGAGAAGAGGATCATCAGGACCGTGCCTGCGAACACGGACCTGAAGCTGATGCCGCCAGGGAGAGCGCTGCCTGCGGCGCTCGCGGCGCGGGAAGGGCTCTCCGGCATCCCCGGTCTCCCCTCGGGCCCGGCGGCGGCCGTGGCGAACGGCCCGGCCCGAGCGAACAGCATATAATCACAGCCCGGCACCCCGCGAAAGCGAAAGTGCGCGCGCCCGCGGACGGCCGCGGTGCGGGCGCTCTTGCAACTCCCTTGTGGCAGGGTAGGGTGGTAGCCGGGCGGTCAACGGTCGGAGGAGGAGGGCGCCCATGGCGAAGCCAAGGAACGTCGTCGTCGCCCAGTCGGGCGGGCCGTCGCCCGTCATCAACAACTCGCTCAGGGGCATCGTCGAGGCCTGCCGCCGGTACCCGGACCGCTTCGCGCGGGTGTACGCCGGCTGGCACGGGATAGAGGGCGTGCTCACGGAGCAGCTCCTCGACCTCTCCGCGCAGGACCCGGAGGAGATCGCGCTCCTCCGCACGACACCGGCCGCCGGCTCCATAGGTACCTGCCGCTACAAGCTCAAGAAGACGAACCAGGAGGACTTCGACAGGATCGTCGAGGTCTTCAAGGCCCACGACGTCGGCTTCTTCTTCTACATCGGCGGGAACGACTCGATGGACACCGCCAACAAGGTCTCGAGGCTCGCCCGCGAGAGGGGCCTCGAGCTCGTCGCCACGGGCGTGCCGAAGACCATCGACAACGACGTCGGCGATTCGGAGTTCAAACTGATCGACCACACGCCCGGCTACGGCTCGGTAGCCAGGTACTGGATGAACCTCGTGGCGAACGCCGAGGAGGAGAACCGCGGCTCATCGCCGGCGGACCCCGTCCTCGTGATCCAGGCGATGGGCAGGAAGATCGGTTTCATCCCGGCGGCCGCGCGGCTGGCGGACCCTGAGCGCCGCACACCGCTCCAGATATACATGCCGGAGTCGGGGCTCTCGCTCGAGGCGCTCGCCGAGAACGTGTCCGCCGAGCTCAAGAGGTCGGGCCGCTGCATCGTGGTCGTCAGCGAGGGGTTCGACGTGGGCGACCTGGGGGTCTCGAAGGACTCCTTCGGGCACGTCCAGTATTCGTCGAGCGAGATCACCGTGGCCCAGGTCGTGGTGAACTTCCTGAACCGCCGCGGGCTCCCCGTGAGGGGCTCGGCGCGCGCGCAGGTCCCGGGCACCGACCAGAGGTCCTCGATGGTCTGCGCGTCGGGCGTCGATCTCGACGAGGCCTACAAGGTCGCCGAGAAGGCGGTCGAGATCGCGCTCACGGCGGGGACCGGCTATATGGCCACGATCCTCAGGAAGGAGGGGCCCATCTACGGCGTGGACTACGACAAGGTGCCCCTCGAGGCCGTGGCGAACTCGGAGCGCTCGTTCCCGAAGGCGTGGATCGCGGCGAGCCGCGTCGACGTGACGGACGAGTTCCTCGCGTACGCCATGCCGCTCGTCGGCGAGGACTGGGTGAGCGTCCCGCTCGTGGCGGGCCGCCCGCGCTATGCGCGACTGAGGCCAGTGTTCGCCGAGAAGAGGTGCGGGGCCTACACTCCTCAGGCATACAGGTCCTGAGCGGCGCGACGAGACGCCCCCGTCCGCTGCGGGGCGCGATCGGCCGGGAGACTTCGTCGAGCCAGTTGCCAGGGCCCGCCCCCGGGTGTAGAATCGAACCCGTCGGTCGCGGAGGGCGGTAGGTGGACGTCGACAGGCTGCGGAGACTCGCGAGCCAGATCAAGCAGAAGGAGGAGACGGACAGGAGCCTCCGCCTGGCCTCGCTCCGCCAGAGGCGCATGCTCCCGAACCCTCCGGAGATCCCGGAGTACGACTTCGCGTGCCTCTACCAGCCCGCGACCGGTGTGTCGGGGGACTTTTACGACTTCATCCCCGTGCGCGAGAACCTCTGGGGGATAGTGATAGGCGACGTCTCCGGCCACGGCGTCGAGGCCGGGATCATCATGGGGATGGCCAAGCAGACGATCAGCATCTTCGGCCGGCAGATCGAACGCCCGCTCGACGTGCTCCGCGCCGCCAACGACGAGCTCTGCAAGTCCCTCGACGGGAAGACGTTCGTCAGCCTGAGCTACGGTGTCCTCGACACCTCGACCCGCACGCTCCGCTTCGTGCGGGCCGGGCACAACAAGCCCCTCCTCCTCAACGCCCGCTGGCAAAACCCCGAGCCCCAGGTCATCGAGTGCAGGGGCCTGGCCCTGGGCGTCCAGAAGGGCGACAGGTTCGTGAAGGCGACCGAGGAGATCGAGCTGAAGCTCGAGCCCGGCGACCTCGTCTTCCAGTACACCGACGGCCTCGTGGAGGCGACGAACAAGGAAAAGGAGCAGTACGGCGAGGAGCGCCTCCGCGAGGTCCTGAAGCGCTACGCGCGCACCTCGACGTCGGAGCTCCTGGAGATCACGATCGAGTCCCTCAACGATTTCACGCGCGAGAGAGAGCAGGAGGACGACATCACGATGCTCGCGTTCAAGGTCCGCGACCCGCAGGCCTTGACGAGAACCGTCCGCCTGGACCGCTCGACGCTCAGTCTCCTGGCGCGCAAGACCCCGCCCCCCGCCGCGCCGAGCGCCCAGCCGCCTCCCGGGTCATCGGGCGACGGGGACAAGCTCCCGGACTGGCTCAAGTGACGCGGCGCACCGCGGCGCTCAGATAGACATCCACAGGCGCAGTCCGGAACGGAAGAGGAGGGGATGTCCGTCGGGGGCGCGCGCAGGACAGGGCGGCGCTACGCGTCCTTGACATAGGGGTCGTGGCCGGCCTTGTGGCCCGATGCAGGCGCGCTTCCGCGCTCGGCGCGGACGCGGTACATCTCGTCGACCTTGGCCTTGACGAGCTCCGTGAGCAGCCGCCTTGCGCGTTCGTCCAGCTCGAGGAACCTGAGCCCGATCCTGAAACGCTTCTTGCCCTCCTCGATCTCGAGCCTTCCCCAGGCCACGGCGGCGGGCACGACGAGCTTCTCGCCGGAGGCCAGGTCCATCTCGACCTCCACGGGCTTCCGCCAGTTCGTCAGCGTGTCGTAGGAGTCCGGATACTCGCCCGCTATCTCCACCCCGAGGCCGCCAGTGGATATGTCGCGGGCGAACGCAGCCGGGTAGCTGACCGTCTTCTCGCCCAGGCGGATCCGGATCGACAGGTCCGCGCTGACGCGGACGAACCTCCGGCGTTCCTCGCCCGAGAAATCGACCATGTGCGAGCCCCCCACGCCAGACTGTGAACAGCCTGCCGGGACCGCCCGTGCAGGTCAAGCTGCTGAGACGGCGAGGTCGTTCAGTCCCGCCCGCGCGCTCAGGATCGGGCCTGGATGAACCGCGCGAAGGAGCGGTCGTACGTCCGCTCGACCTCGTCGGGGAAGCAGCATGCTGGGAGCTCGCCGTTCGCAAGATGGTAGTGCAGGCACTCGCAGCACCTGCCCTTCCGCGAACAGGGCTCGTAGGAGCAGTTGCACCTGCGGCGGTTCGCCTCCGTGCTCGGGCATTTTCCTGCCATCTCGCACCCCACCTTCTTCGTAGACCCTCCATGCAGACCGCACATACGCCGCGCCGCGCGGCGTCTCGGACCGCCCCGTCACGGTGCGACGGGCGACTCCACCCGCCCGGACCACGCGCCCTCGGGCAGGTTCGGCACGCGCGAGTCGTACAAGGCCCTGATCGGCCCCCGACCGGGCTCGACGGCGTCCCTGTAGACCCGCGAGTACGCATCGCCGGGAAGGAGCTCGATGACGGCCCACGCCGCCGGGTCGCACGGCCCCGCAGGCCCCTTTGGGGCCGACCCCACGGCCACGAACCGGATGATGTCACCCGCGGCGGCCGGGACCGCGATGCGCAGTCTTCCCTGCGACACGTTCCTCAGCCTGAGCTCCACGTCGGGGCCCGACCTCCTGGCGATCTCGAGTGCGAGCGGCCCGGAAGGAAGGGCCTCGCCCCCCGCGCCGGCACCGGCACGCGCGATCTGTCCAGCCGGGGCTGCGCTCACGGCCTCGGGCGCCCCCTGCGAGGAGAGCTCGGCCTTCATCGACGCGTAGAGCAGCGCGAGCGGGACCGCGAAGATCAGGAGGCCCGCGACGCCTCCGATCAGCCTCATGCGCTGAGGGGATGGCAGACTCACCGCTCCCCCCCTCGGACCGAGGGCAGCACCACCCCCGCGTGCGGGATGGCGCATGCCCGCACGGGAGCGGAACCCAGGATCGCGCGCGCACGGGCGAGGGCCTCCTCGAGGCTCCCGGCGGGGATGAGCCCCATCGCGCGAACGTCCCCGGGTTTCATCCGGCTCACGAGCACGCCGCTCACCCGTGCGAGCTTCTGCCTGAGCGCGAGGGCCGTGCCGCCTGGCACCTCGAAGCGCCGCCTGAGCGCCGAGAGGTGTTCTTCCGGCGTCGGGTGCGCGAACCACTCCAGCATGCCCGCGCCCGGCCCCTCCGGGCACTCGGCGGCGAGCACCACGACGCCCCCGTCGCGCGTTGCCCTCGAGGCGTGGTCGAAGGCCTTGTGGGATTGGTAGAAGCTCGCGTCCCTGGGCCGGCCGCCCGCCGAGGCCACTACCAGGTCGAACGGCCGCGCGAGACTCACCCGGAAGCGGCTCGCCACGTAACGCGCGCCGCGCGCGAAGGCGAGGAAGAGATCCCCCGCGAAGACCGCCGCGAGCCCGCCGGCCTCGGCGAGGACCGAGTTCACGAGGAAGGGCGGCCGCGCCGCCCGGGCCGCGAAAAGCCTGGCCGCGGCGTCCATCTCCTCGTGCACGGGGTTCCCCTCGAGCCTCCCCGGGGCGCAGGCCGCCTGCCGCCAGCTACTCGGATCGCCGCCCCCGCGGGGCGAGAGCGTGAGGGCATGGTTGGCCAGGATGTCCTCGCGCGAGGCGAGGCCCGGGAGGATCGCCTTCCGCCCCCCCGTGAAGCCCGCATGGTAATGGAACGTTATGCCGCCTGTGATGACGGCAAACTCCGCTTCCACAAGCTGGCGGTTCAGTCGGAGGGCTCTCCCCGACCGGAGCCGGCCGACCTCGACCAGGTCCTCGGGGCTCTTCGAGTCGTGATGGAGCACTCTCGTCCCGCGAGGCAGCCGGCCCCACATCGCGCGCAGGTCGCGGTCGCGCGCGCGGGCGTGGTTCCCGTAGGCCACGAGGACCGACACTCGGTCCGGCGAAAGCCCCCCCTCGCGCAGGTGCCGGAAGATGGGCGGGAGGAGCTCGCGCAGCGCGGTCTCGCGCGTGGGATCACTCACAACGACGACGGCCGTTCGCGCGCCCGCCGCGGCGCGCGCGAGGGCCGGCGCGCCGAGCGGCCTCCGGAGCGCGTGCTCGACGAGCGACTCGGGGTCCGAGCTCGCCCGTACGCCGCGCGCGTGGAGGACCGTCAGCGGCCCCTCCCAGCGCGCCCGGAGGGAACCCGAACCGTAGGGCAGCACGAGCTCACCAGCTCCGCCCGACCGGGCCGAGGACCTGGATTCGTGCGCGCGTCCGCTCAGGGGCCGATCCCCAACCTTTCGACCGCCTCCCTGACCGCCTTGTGCTCGGGCCGGAGCGCGCGCGCGCGCCGCCAGCGGGCGATCGCGGCCTCGAGCCTGCCCTCGGCCTCCATGCGGAGCGCCTCGTCCACCGACCGGGCGAACTCCAGGGCGTTCTCGGCCTCGCGCGTCTCGCGGTCGAGTCTGGAGGTCCGGGCGATCTCCAGGGCCTCTGCGTGGCGCGCGCAGGCGTCGGCCCAGGCCCCGGAGTCCTCCGCCGCGCGGCCCGCGCTGAGCTTCTGCGCGATCTTGGTCCTTGCGATCTCGCTTTCCACCGCCTCGATGTCCTGGCTCGAGGCGTGCGCGCGGGCCTTCGCGTAGAGCTCGAGGGCCTCGTCGAACCTGAGCTCCGCGCGGCGGGTGCGAGCCTCTTTGTCATAGTAGAGATACCTGAGCTGTACCCGTCTCCGTTCCATCGCACTGCGGAGGAACACGGCGTGCGAAAGGGCGTTCTCGATCCTGATCGCCGCCTCCCCGGGCCTGCCCTCGTTCCGGAGTCTCTCCGCAGCGGAGAGGGCCGCGAACTCTCTGGCCAGTTGCCCGCCGGCCCCGCCGGCGACGACCACCGCCGCGGCGATGGCGAGGCGGAGCCGCCGGCGCTTCCGCGCGAGCTTCTTCGCCTCCTCTATCATGACCGGGAGCTTGCGGTTCGCCGGGTCGATGTCCTGCATCTTGCGCCAGCAGGAGATCGCCCGGCGATACTTCCTGCGCGAGAAGGCGTCCTGCGCCTCGCCCGAGAGGCTGTTCAACTCGGAGAGGAGCGCCGTGTCCTCCTCGAGGAGGGCCTGCGCTGCGCGGTGCTCTGGGTCGAGCTTCAGGATCTCCTTCCACTGCTGGACCGCCTGGGAGAGCCCCCCCTCCTTCTGGCGCGCCATGTGCCCGAGCCTCAGACGCGCCTCGGTGATGAGCTTCTTCGCCTGGGCGTGAGAGGGGGCGATCTTCAGGATCCCGGCCCAGGCCTCTATCGCGCGCTCGTAGTCCTCCTTAACGTTGAACTCGTAGCCCTCCTTGAGCATGCGCTCGACGCGGCCGAGTCGCCGCTCGGCCTCGCGCATGCCCTGCCGTGCACGCTCGCTCTGAGCGTCCACGTCCACGGCCCTGCGGTAGAGGGAGAGCGCCTTTTCCAGGTCGCCGCCCTGCATGGCCGAGTCGGCCTGCTCGCAAAGCTTGGCGACCGGGAGCACCACGTCCTTCACCTGCCGGACCTGTTTCTCCAGGGACTCGTCGCGGAAGTCCTGCGGGAGCTCCTCCCAGGCCTGCACGGCCTCCTCGAAGCGGTTCGCCGCCAGGAGCTGCCGCACCTGGTTCACGGCCTCCCTGCGCTTGGCGAGCCTGTCCTCGATCTCCTGGAGCCTCGCGGAGGCGTCCTTGTCGTCCGGGTTCAGGTCGAGGGCCGCGCGGTAGAGCTTCGCTGCCTCCGAGAGCTGGCCCTCGGCGATCTTGCTCTCGCCGGTGCGCTTGCTCTTCTCCGCCTCGGGCAGGGCGTGCTCGCGGAGGCGCTCGTCGATCCGCGGGTCGTCCTGGATGGCCTTCGCCTCGCGCCAGAGTCTGACCGCCCCGGGGAGGTCTCCCCTCCTGAGCCTGGCGTCTCCCTGCGCTATCAGCCTGTCGAGCTCGCGCCTGCGCGGGCTCAGCAGGCCCACGTCGCCCGGCGGACCCACCGCTGGCCCCACGGAGGCCGCCAATCCTTGCGGGAACTCCGCCGCCCCGAGCGGCGGCATGGGCAGGGTCCTGTGCGTATCGGCTGCGCCGCCCTCGGCCAGGGCCTTGTCGATGGCCTTCACGACCTCGTCCATCGTCTGGTAGCGGTCCTCCCGGCGCTTGGCCATCATCTTCACGACGACGTCGGAGAGGGCCTGCGGCACCGTGGGCACGATCTGCCTCGGCGGGATGATCGGCTCGTGCTTGTGCCGGTACATCATGGACATCGCGGTTTCGGCCTCGAATGGGAGCCTGCCCGTGAGCAGCCTGTAGAAGGTTCCACCGAGCGAGTAGATGTCGGTCCGTCCGTCGAGTTTCTTGCCGTCGCACTGCTCGGGGCTCATGTAGGCGGGCGTGCCCATGACGGAGTCGGTGGCGGTCATGGTCCCGGCGTCGATTTCTTTGGCGAGGCCGAAGTCCGAGACCTTCACGACGTCCTGCCGCGTCACCATGATGTTGTCGGGCTTCACATCCCGATGGATGATCCCCGCCATTTGGGCGCAGGCGAGGCCCATCGCCGCCTGGCGGATGTAGTCCGCGGCGATCCTGGGCGGCAGGACCCCCTTTTCTTGCAGGATGGCGGAGAGGCTCCGCCCGTCGATGAGCTCCATGATCATGTAGTGCAGGCTGAGCTCGGGGTCCTGGCCGGCGTCGTAGACCGCGAGGATGTTCGTGTGGCTCACGCGCGCGATGGCGCGGGCCTCCCGCAGGAAGCGCTCGACGAAACTCGGGTCGCCGGCGAGCCTGTCGGCCAGGATCTTGAGCGCTACCTCGCGATCGAGCGAGAGCTGCTTGGCGCGGTAGATCTCGCCCATGCCGCCCTGGGCGATCTCCGCCAGGATCTGGCAGCCGCCGACGACCTTGCCTATCAGGCTCTTCATGCGCCCAGGCCTCTCAGGCCGGACCTACGGGGAGGCAGCCTCCGGTCCCGTCCTTCCGGCCCGCCGGGGAGACGCCGCGAGGGACGCGATCCATCTTCCGAACGCGCTCCTCGTGCCGGCCGCCCTCGAAGGGTGTGGAGAGAAACACGTCGACGAGCCTCTCGGCGAGCTCTCTAGTCACGAGCCTGGCGCCCATGGTCAGCACGTTCGCGTCGTTGTGCCTGCGCGCCATCTCCGCCGCGTACTCCATCGTGCAGCTCGCCGCCCTCACGCCCGTGAGGCGGTTCGCGGTTATGGCCATGCCTAGGCCCGTCCCGCAGATCAGTATACCGCGCTCCGCCTCCCCGCGCACGATCGCCTGGGCCACAAGGAAGCCGAAATCAGGGTAGTCGCACCGCGATTCGGAGTCCGTGCCCAGGTCGAGCACGTCGTGGCCCCGCGCGGCGAGCCACGTCTTGAGGTGCTCCTTCAGGGCGAAGCCGGCGTGGTCCGAGCCTATCGCGAGCCTCACCGCTCCCGCCTCCCCCCGACCGGTTCACCGGCGTCCAGGATCTCCCGCGCGCGGGCGCGGACGGCCTCGCGCACGCGGTCCATGGTCCGCGCGTAGATGTCGGGCCCGCCGCCGAAGGGGTCCTCGATGTCCGCGCCCCCCGGGTCCAGGAGCGCGACGCGCTCGCTCTCCTCCGGCAGGAGCTTGGTGATCGTGTCCGCCTGGGCGCGTTCCATGACGAAGACCCAGTCGGCCCTCGCCAGCATAGCGGGGGTGAGGGCCTGCACGGCGTGGTCCGAGAGATCGAGACCCGCCTCGGCCGCCGCCGCCACGGCGAGCGAGCTCGCCCCGCGCCCGGCGCTCTCGGCCCCCACGTCCAGACCCGAGGAGAGCACCACGAAATCCCTCCTCCCGCGGCCCTGGAGTTCCTGCTTGAACAGCTCCGCCGCGAGGGGGCTCCTGCACGAGTTCCCCCGGCAGACGAAAAGAACCGTGGGCGGCGCGAGGAGCGCGAGCTCGTCCGCGCTCACGGCGCCCTCGCGGAGCACCTCGGCCCTCTCGCCGTCCGCGCGGACGACGGTGGACGGGGCGCCCGCTGCGCGCCCGCCATCGAGGACGAGATCCACCCCGGCCCCGAGGGCCTCGATCGCCTCGGCGGCGGTGCACGCGGCTGCGCAGCCCGAGCGGTTCGCGCTCGTCGCGAGGAGCTCCACCCTCGCGGCGAGGGCCCTGGCCACCTGGTGCGCCGGGACCCTGAAGCTCTGGCCTCTCACTACGATGGTAAGCGGCCCGGGCCAGTAGGCGCGCGCGAGCTTCCTCGCCAGCCGAGGCCAGGGCGGCACGTCGCGTCCCCCCGCGGACTCGGCCGCGCGCGCGTTCTGGACCAGCCGCACCAAGGGCTTCGAGCGGTCGCGGCCCTTGAGCGCATAGAGCCTCTCGATCGCGTCCGGCCGGGCCGCCGAGACGCCCAGGCCGTAGACCGTGTCCGTCGGGAACACGACGAGCCCGCCGCCTTCGAGCACCTCCGCAGCCAGGGAGACCGCGTCGTTCTCCGAGGGACCGCCCGCGAGCTCTACCACCCTCGGCCTCTCACTCGATTCCTTCATTGGCGGGCCTTCCAGGCCGATTCCCGAGGGGCCTGAACCCTTCCGACAGGAGCGCCATCGCCCCGAGCGCCCGCGCTCCGGTGTCGCGGCGACTCACCGGGCGAGCGCCTTCGCGCCGATGTCACGCCTGTAGTGTACGCCTTCCCACGAGATCTTCCCCACAGCGCGATAGGCGCGCTCGATCGCCTCGCCGATGGTCGCGCCGAGGGCCGTCACGCCGAGGACGCGTCCCCCCGAGGTGACGATCTCGTCGCCCCTCCGCTCGGTCGCCGCGTGGAAAATCATCACGTCGCCATCCGCGCCCGCATCGTCCAGCCCGCGGATCGCGCGGCCCTTCTCGTAGTGGCCGGGATACCCCTGCGAGGCCATCACGACACAGACCGCGGCCCGCTCGTCCCAGAGCAGCTCCTGCTCCTCGAGCGTCCCCTCGACGGCCGCGTCGAGGAGCCCGACGAGGTCCGTCTTGAGCCTCATCATGAGGGGCTGCGTCTCCGGGTCGCCGAACCGCGCGTTGAACTCCAGCACCTTCGGCCCCTGCGCAGTGACCATGATCCCGGCGTAGAGCACCCCCTTGAAGGGCCTGGAGGCCCTCCCCATCGCGTGGACCGCTGGCACGAGCACCTCGCGGATCACCCTCTCGGCCACCTCCTCGGTGACGACCGGCGCCGGGGAGTACGCGCCCATGCCCCCGGTGTTCGGGCCCTTGTCGCCGTCGAAGACGCGCTTGTGATCCTGGCAGGACTCGAGCGCGGCGATGGTCTTGCCGTCGGTGATGGCGAGTATGGAGGCCTCCTCGCCCGACAGGCACTCCTCGACGACGATGCGCCTGCCGGCCTCGCCGAACTCGCCCCCAACGAGCATCCTGGACGCGGCGTCGAGCGCCTCCTCCACGGTCGCGGCGACGACCGCGCCCTTGCCCGCGGCCAGACCGTCCGCCTTCACCACCACCGGCGCGCCGCGTTCGCGGATGTAGGCGCTCGCCTTGTCCAGGTCCTCGAAGACCTGGTAGTCGGCCGTGGGGATCCCGTGCCGGCGCATGAGGTTCTTCGCGAAGACCTTGCTGCCCTCGAGCTCCGCCGCCCGTTTCGACGGCCCGAAGATGCGGAGGCCGTCGCGTTCGAACCGGTCGACGATCCCCGCGACGAGCGGGGCCTCGGGTCCGACGACCGTGAGGTCGATGCCCTCCCTCCGGGCGAACCGCGCGAGGCCGTCCAGGTCGGTCGCCTGGATGTCGATGCACTCGGCCGACCCGGCGATGCCGGCGTTTCCGGGGGCGCAATAGACCTTCTCGACGCGACTCGACGAGGCGAGCCTCCAGACGAGGGCGTGCTCGCGGCCGCCGGAGCCGACCACGAGTATCTTCATCCGTCCCGCACGTGTCCGGCGGGAGCGGGCACCACTCGCATGCGGTTCACGGCGCGTGGCAACCACCTGATCGGCCCCCTGGGAGGCCCCGGACCGGGTCACGTCGAGCCGGGGCCGTCATCCCCGACGGCTCAGTGCCTGAAGTGCCTGACCCCCGTGAAGACCATCGCCATGCCGCGCCTGTCTGCCGCGGCGATGACGGCGGCGTCGTTCTTCGCGCCGCCCGGCTGGACGACCGCGGAGACGCCCGAGTCGGCGAGGAGCTCCAGCCCGTCCGGGAAGGGGAAGAAGGCGTCCGATGCGGCGACGGCGCCCTTCGCGCGGTCGCCGGCCTTTCTCGCTGCGCAGAACGCGGCGTCAACCCTGCTCATCTGGCCGGCCCCGACGCCGACGGTCGTGCGGCCCTTGGCGATGACGATCGCGTTCGATTTCACGTGCTTTGCGACGACCCATGCGAAGCGGAGCCCTGTGAGCTCCTCGGGCGACGGCGCGCGAGCGGTGACGGTCTTGAGCGAGTCCAGCTCCGCCAGCCCCAGGTCGCGGTCCTGCCGGAGGAACCCGCCGGTGATCGCGCGGAAGTCGAACTCCGACCTGTCCCTGGGCGCGAGCTCGCCCGCGGCGAGCAGCCTCACGTTCTTGCCCCACTTGGGCTTGGTCGTCAGGATGCGCACCGCCTCGTCGTCGAAGGCCGGGGCGATCACCACCTCGACGAACCGATCGGGGTGCGCGAGCTCCTCGGCGGTGGGCGCGTCCACGCGGCGGTTCAGCCCAACGACCGAGCCGAAGGCGCTCACGGGATCGGCCTCGTACGCGGCGTGGTACGCCGCGGCGAGCGTCTCGGCCTCCGCCGCCCCGCAGGGATTCGTGTGCTTGATGATCGCGGCGGCGGGCCCGGAGAGGTCCTTCACGAGCTCGAGCGCCGCGGTCGCGTCGAGGAGGTTGTTGAACGAGAGCTCCTTCCCGGCGAGCTGCTTCGCGGCGGCGGCGCTCGCCTCGATCGCGTGCCTGTGGAGGTATAGCGCGGCCGACTGGTGGGGGTTCTCGCCGTAGCGGAGGTCGGCGACCTTGCGCAGCTCGAGGCGCAGCACCCGGGGCGCGCCCTCCTCGCCCCTGGCGCGGGCCTCGTGCTCCTCGAGCCACGACGCGATCATGGAGTCGTACCGCGCGGTGTGGGCGAAGACCTTCCGCGCGAGCTCGAAGCGGAGCTCGTCGCTCGTGGCGCCGCCCAGCCGATGCATCTCCTCGATCACGCGCGCGTAGTCGCCGCAGTCCACGACCACGGTGACGTACTTCCAGTTCTTCGCGGCCGAGCGGAGCATGGTCGGGCCGCCTATGTCGATGTTCTCGATCGCCTCCTCGAGCGTCACGCCCGGCCTCGCCACGGTCGCCTCGAACGGGTACAGGTTCACGGCGACCAGGTCGATGTCCTCGATCCCGTGCTCGCGCTTCTGCCTGGCGTGCTCCGGGTTGTCGCGGATGTTGAGGAGCCCCCCGTGGACCTTCGGGTGGAGCGTCTTCACGCGGCCGTCGAGCATCTCGGGGAAGCCGGTGAAGTCCTCTATCGGCCGCACCGGCACGCCGTTGGCGCGGAGGAGCTTCGCGGTGCCGCCGGTGGAGAGCACCTCCACGCCCATCGAGACGAGCGCCTTCGCGAAGTCGGCGACGCCCATCTTCTCGGAAACGCTGACGATCGCCCTGCGGATCTTCATGGGGCCCCCGGTCTCATGCCCATAGGACTTCGCGCCGGCCCTCGACGATCTCGCCTATCCTGTACACGCCGCGCCGACCGAGCGCCCGGACGGCGTTCGCCTCCTCGCGCCTCTCGACGACGGCGATCATGCCGACGCCCATATTGAAGACGTCGAACATCTCGTCCTCGCCGATCCGGCCCCACTCGGCGATGAGGGCGAAGATCGGCGGGCGCGGCCAGGCCCTGCGGTCGATCCTCGCCGAGACGCCCTCGGGCAGTACGCGCGGCAGGTTGCCGGGGATACCGCTCCCGGTCACGTGCGCGAGCGCCTTCACGGCCTTCCGGCCGCGCGGCGAGTCGAGGACCGGCCGCAGCGTCCTCTCGTAGATTCGCGTCGGCCTGAGGAGCTCCTCGCCGAGCGTGCCCCGGAGCGGCGCCGGCCGCTCGCCGAGCCTCCGGCCGGACTCCGCGAGGACCTTCCTCACGAGCGAGTAGCCGTTCGAGTGGACGCCGCTCGAGGCCAGGCCCAGGATGGAGTCTCCCGGCCGGACGCGCGAGCCGTCTATCACGTGCGCGCGGTCCACGACCCCCACTGCGAAGCCCGCCAGGTCGTACTCGCCCGGGGCGTAGAAATCGGGGAGCTGGGCCGTCTCGCCGCCGAGGAGGGCGCAGCCCGACTCCCTGCAGCCGGCGATCACGCCCTCGAGGACCTCCTTCGCGACCCCCGGGTCGAACTTCCCGACCGCGAGATAGTCCAGGAAGAAGAGCGGCCGCGCCCCGGTCGTGATGAGGTCGTTCACGTTCATCGCGACGAGGTCTATGCCTACCGTGTCGTGCCTGCCGAGTTCGAACGCGAGCTTGAGCTTGGTGCCGACGCCGTCGGTGCAACCGACGAGGAGCGTCCTGCCGCGCGTCCCCGGGAGCTCGTAGAGGCCGGCAAAGCCGCCGACGCCGGCCACGACGCCCGAGCGCCGGACGGGCCTCGTCGCCTGCGCGAGCCACTCGACGAATCCGTCGACGGCGTCCTGGTCCACGCCGGCCCGTGCGTACAGTCTCGATGTCATGCGCCTCTCCGGGGTTCGCAGCCGGCCCGGCCAGCTTTTCCCGTTCGAATCGTCGTTTTCGACGGATTCTAGGCAGAGGGCTCCCCCTGTCAAGCCGGGCGAATGCCTGGGCCGCATTGGGAAGTTCTGGGCGCGAGCACCTCGAGACGGGCGCGCACGGTGTCCGCCGCGCGAGGCGGGGATGTGCGATCGTTCCATGGGCGGTCGAGAGTAGCGGCCGTGCCGCGGACGTCACGGGCAGGCGGTAGCGGATCTCGCGCGCCGCTGATACGCGGCCAGGATACACCTCGCCGCACGGCGCGCCCGCCCTGGATTCGGGACCCTGCCCGCGGCCGGCCGTAGCGATCAGAGCGGTTCGGGGACCGGCCCGATCCGCAGGCGGCCGCGGGGGGGGTATACCGCCCAGAAGACGCCGTCGTGGACCACGAGCGCCGAGAGCCGCCCGCCCTTCGGCCGCCCGATCCCGGTGTCTATGCAGATCACGCGCCTGCCCCAGCGGGCCTGGATGCGCAGGTCCGGGGTGGGCGTGTGGCCGACCACCTGCGTCGAGGCCCCCAGTAGCGCGAGCGACTCGCGGACCTGTCCGGCCGCGGCCTTCGTGCCCCAGGCGAGAGTCCTCGTCCAGAGCGGCCCCTCCGGGTCGACGAGGATGTTGCCCGGAGGCAGGGCCGGGAAGTAGTCCGGCATCGCCATCGCCTCCCTCACCCTGGCGTTGATCCAGGCGAGGCCGTGTCTGGCGAGCCTCGGGACTATGCCCGCGTGCGAGAAGACGATCCGGCCTATCTTCACCGCGGCGGGCAGCGAGACGAGCCAGGCGCCGTACTCGCCGAGCGGGCCGAGCGCCTTGCGGAACTCCTCCCGCCCCAGGGGGTGGAGGAGCTCCCAGGCCCCCAGCAGGTTCGCCAGGGGGAGGCTCTCGTCTTCGCCCAGGCTCCAGAAGTCGCGCTCGGCCGCCGCGCGCTCGCGCCTCCAGCGGCGGTAGCTTGCGATCGTGGCGAAGCGCAGGTATTCGCGCGGGTCGCACTCGAACTCGTAGCGGTGGACGACCTCGGCCTCGTGATTCCCTAATAGTACATGCACCCGGCCGCCGGCGTTCGAGGCGTCCTCGGCGAGGGCGCGGAGACGGTCGCAGACCCCCTTCGGGTCGCTCGCCCTCCCGAAGATGTCCCCGAGCTGGACCAGGTGCGCGTCGCCCGCCGCCCAGCGGCCAGAGCGGTCCACGAGGCCGGTCCCGCGGAGGATGTCCTCCAGACCCGCGAGGTTCCCCTGAGCGTCGCCTATCGCGACGAGGAGCGGCGGCATAGGGAAGGTGAACTCGTCTCCCAGGGGCGTCCCCCCGCGGGACGGCCGGGGAGCTCCGCCAGGAGCGTCGTCCCGGCCGACCGAGCCGCAGGGATTATGCAAAAAAAGTCGAGATCCGCAACGCCCTCGCCGGAGGCGGACTCGCCCACGAACCTGGCGCGGCCTAGAACGCCACGTGCGCCCGCAGCGAGAGGACGCCGACCGGGTCCTGCGAGCCGTGGCCGTTGGGGCAGAAGAGCACCTGGATGTCGGGCACGAGGTACAGTCCCGGCTCGAGCTCCATCCTGTAGTAGAGCTCCGTGACGATCTCGGCGGCCGGGTCGTTGATCGCCGCTGGCGCGCCGGGAAGCCTGGTGTAATCGATGTAGCTCTCCGACCACGACGAGGCCACGAACCCGAAGCCCAGGCGGTTCTTCGCGATCGGGAGCTGGAAACCCCCCGAAATGGCGAAATCCACCTGGTACAGGTCCGGAGGTCGCGTGCCCAGCCTCGCGAAACAGTCGAACTCGCCGAGCCGGAAGCTATAGTCGAGGGAGAGCCCCACGGGCGTCCAATCCCCCGGGCCGACGCCGTCGCCCGTGTAGGGAACTCGCTGCGGCTCGGACCACAAGGCGCCCCTGAGCCTCCCGCCGCCGAACCTCTGTTCGATCTCGACGATGTAGAAGCCCTCCTCGTGGAAGGAGTCGTCCCAGTCGGCGTCGTCCTCGCCGAAGGCCACGCGCAGGCTCAGGGACTCCGCGAGCTTCACGCCGTAGAAGACCGAGAACCCCGGGGCCGGATAGGGGACGAGGGGCTCGGTGACGAGCCCGGGGCACAGGAACGACTCCCAGGCGTTCCTCCCGCCGATGTTCGCCCCGAAGAGCTCCGAGAGCGCCACCTTTCCTGCGATCAGGGAATGGCTCTCGCCGAACATGGCCCGCACGTAGGCCTGGCGCACCTCGATATCGTCGGCGCTGTCGTACGCCAGGGCGTTCACGCCCCACCGGGTGAGGTCGGGCGCGGGGGCGAGGAGCTCCGGCAGCACGCCCGACCCCTCGCCGACCTGGCCCTCGACGAACGCGCCCACGCTCTCGCTGAACTCGAAGAGGTAGTGCGCGCGACAGTAGAAGAGCGCGGTGCCGAACTCGTCCTCGCCCGGGTAAGCCGTGGTGTGCTCGGCCATGGCGACGATATCGCCGCCGAGGCCGCCCTTATCCTCCCCGGCCGCGGCCAGACCCGTACCCAGCCACACGACACACGCCGCAGCGAACCGCTTCATGTCTTCCCCCCCTTCCCCCACCTGCGTCCCTCGGGCCGCTCGGCTGACGCCGACGCGACCCGTTACGGACCAGTCTCCATTCTACTATTAGGGTAGCCGAGGGTTGGCCGTGGCGCAAGTCCGGCGTCTTGGCGTCAGGGTCATTCAATTCTCCCCTGGGGGAATCAGGTCGCATGCGCAGGCCGAGTTCGCGGCGGCGAGATTGCGAAGCCGGCCCTCCGAAGCGACGCGATCGCCGCTTTCGTCGTGGCGGCGCCCGCGGCGAGCGCCCGGATGCCGGAGCCGCCCGCACGAGGCGACGGTGCCCCGAGAAGCGCTGCCCTGTTCGCACGATGATCCCTGGTGCCCTGATGCGGGCCGTCAGGTGTCCGGGGATTCCGGCGGGGATTCCGGGGGGCATTCACCGATTTCAGTCGACGTGCGGCCTGCGCGCTCTACGTCGCCATGCCCAGGCTCGCCAGGGTCGTCGTGCCGGGATGCCCGCACCGCGCCAGGCAGCGCGGGAGCCGCCGCGAGGAGGACCTCTTCTGCGACAAGGACAGGCCGGGAAGCAGGCCTTTCGACGACCACGTACCCGCGGCGAAAAGGGTTTGACTGGACCTTCTGACTCAATACAGTATGAGACACGTGACCACGCGGCTGGTGGGCTGTTCTTCTGTCTTGTTGGGGGTCGAGATGAGACGACGGGACATGGGAACCGGCGATCCCCCGTTCCGCGCGATTGCGGACGATCTGCGGCGGCGCCTCCGAGGGGCGGAGTGGGGGCCGGGCGCGAGGCTCCCCAACCGCAGGGTCCTGTCGCGCGAGTACGGGGTCGCCGTCAACACCGTCGGCCGGGCCATCGCCCTCTTGGCGGAGGAGGGGCTTATCACCACGACGGCCCGGCATGGGACCTTTGTGGCGACCCCGGGGCCAGCCGCCGGCGCGCACGCCGGGATAGCCGCGCGAGGTGCGGTCGCCCGGGCCGGACCGGCGCCCATCGTCGGAATCGCCAACATGGTCGTCCCCGGCGAGGCGCCGACGGGCTGGGGACCGACGGTGCAGCGCGCCTCGGAGATGGCGCTCTCGGCACTGGGGGCGTCGACTCGTTTCTTTAGAATCGAGGGTCGGGGCAACGCCCTCGCACGCACGCTCTCGCGGGCGGTCGCCTCCGGCGTGGACGCGATCCTCGTCGTCTACCTGCAGGACTGCACGGCCTGGGTCGAGGCCGCGGCCGAGACGTTCCTGACCTCCGGACGTCCGCTGATGTTGGTCGGGACAACGCCCCTGCGCCAGGCGGTACCGCACACCTATGTCGACGAGCGCGCGGGCGGCTTCATGGCGGCAGAGGACCTCCTCGCCGCAGGCTACGAGAGGCTCTGCCTCCTGACCCCCTTCGCGCCACCAGGATGGCTCCGGAGGCGTCTCGAAGGGGCACGCCTGGCCGTGGGGCGCGCCGTGCGTAGGGGCGCGACGTTGACGGTTCTCCCCGAGCGGCCCGCGTTGGACTGGCACGAATGGAGCGAACGCCAGAGTGGCCCCGCCCGCGGCAGAATCGTCGACCGACTCGTCAGCGAGGCCCTGGAAACGATGGACCTCGGCTCGCGCACCGCCGGCTCGTGCGCCTTCATTGTGCCGAACGATCGGGTTGCGGAGCTCGTCGCGTCAGCACTTCGCCGGCGGGGCCTCAAACTCGGTCGTGACGTCGGTCTCGTGGGCTTCGACGACATCCCCGAGGCGGCGGAGCTTGGGGTGACTAGTGTGAGGCCGCCCCTCGTCGAGATGGCGGGAATCGCGGCGCAGTCGCTCGTCGACGCCTCGCGCGGCGCGCCGCTCCCCACTCAGGTGTGTGTGCCGCCGCGGCTGATAAGACGCGACTCGACGCTGCGGACCCCTGCGGCCTCGGCCTTCGCGGGATGAGCACGACAGGGCGGGCGAGCGGGCGGGCGAGAGAAGGGAGAAGCATGAGCAGGGTGCCGATTCGTCGGAGGACGCACGGCCGCCGGTGGCCTTGGCACGCCACCGCCGTCGCCGCGGTGATCGCTATTGCCATCGGGGGGGGCGCGGTCATCGAGTGCACCGGGAAGCGCGACCGTGCGTCGACAACGGCGCGCCGCCCGGGGCCCCAGGCGGGCGCCAGGCCCGCACCTGATTCGGGAATCCTCCCGGCGGCGGCTCACGGCCAGTCTCCCCGGCGGACGGATGTCCCCGCCGCCGTCTCGGGAGGCGTCCCCGTCACAGTGACCGTTGACAAGGCCTGCCTCGCGACGGTCGTGATCGAAAGCGAGGACGGTGAGCGCGTCTCGAACCTGGTTTCGGAGATGCCCGTTGCGCAAGGGGCGAACACATTCGTCTGGGACCTCATGGACGTCGGCTGGCAGAAGAACCACCTCAGCCCGTACGTGCGCAGGCGGGTGGCACCCGGGACGTACCGGGTGCGCGGGCTCACCTTCGATTACATCGTGCCGAAGTACGAGTTCTCGGTCTACAGCCAGGGCACCCCACCCTGGCGGACGCACGACAACACCGGCTGCTGGATGGCCGACCACACGGCACCCTCGGACGCCCTGTTCCTTCCGGCCGATCACAAGCTGCCCTGGGGCAAGGGCGTGCCGCTCATGGTGCTGACCTCTTCCCTGGCCGAGAGCGGCAATCCGACTGTCTATACAGACCTCGAGGGCAAGGTGGTGCTCGCGCACGGCCTCTGCGGCAAGGCGGTAGCGCGCGACGCCGGCACCGGGGCCGTCGCCGAGCATGCGCTCTACTTTGCCAACACCATGGAGGGGTTCAGCGGCCGCCAGGGGCTGCTCGTCCTGAAGACCGATGGCGGCGTCGAGCAGATCGTCCGTTTCGACTTCAAGGCGCCGGTGCCGATGAGCGACGAGATGAGTTTCGTGGACGTCGCCGTGCGCGACGGCGTGGCGGTCGTCTCGAACAGCGAGAACCGCGACAACGTGAACGACGTCTCCGGGAACCTGCTGGTGGTCGACGTGCGGACGAAGAAGGTGCTCGCCAACCACGGGACCCCGCCGACGCGCGGGGTGTGCTTCGGGCCCGACGGGAAACTCTACGTGGTAGTCGGGGACGAGGTGCGCCGCTATTCGCTCGACCCGCGGACAGGCGCGCTCGACGAGCCCGTCACGGTAATTCGCGACCTGCCCGAGCCGAGGCGCGTGCGCTGCGACGGCACCGGGAACATCTACGTCGGCGTCTGGGATCGTTTCCACCAGATCCGCGTATACGACCCGCGGGGCGCCCTCTTGCGTACGATCGGGAAGCCCGGGGGCGAGCAGATCGGCAAGTACGACGAGCTGCGCATGCAGCGCCCGGATGGCTTCGCCATCGATCCGAAGGGCAGGATCTGGGTGGCCGAGAACTGCCTCACCCCCAAGCGTATCAGCATCTGGAGGGCGGCCGACGGCTCGTTCCTGCGCGCGATCTACGGCCGCGTCGTTTACGGCGGCGGCGGCGCGATCGACCCCTACGACCGGACGCGCTTCTACTACCCGAGCTGGACCGACGGCTCGGCGATGCTCTTCCGGCTCGACTGGGATAGTGGGACCTGGAGGCCGGAGACCATCTACTACCGCGTGAACAAGCAGGTCCGCGACTGGTCGCGGCGCGCGGAGGGCACGACTGCACCGCAACTGAAGATGCGCGTCTTCATGGACTGCGACCCGCCGCTCCTGAAATGGAACGCCATCCCCATCTGGGGCGCGCGGGCGAACGGTCGGCGCTTCGTCGTCGTGCGCGCCGGCCCGGGCTTCATGCAGCACCAGTGCACCGTCTGGAACCTCGACGGCGAGATCGCCAGGCCCGTCGGCGCGCTCGGCATCACGTGGTCGACGATCGGCGGCTACGAACCGTGGCTCAAGGGCGCGCGGCGCTACGACGAGCTCAGGGCGCGCTTTGAGGCCGAGAAGGACAGCCTCGGCTGGGCCTGGAGCGACCTCGATGCCGACGGGACGCTCGACCCGGAGGAGTTCCAGTTCCTGCACGCGCCGGGCCCGGAGCTCGACGGCTTCGACTTCAAGCCGGACCTGAGCGCCTTCGGCTTTTCGCTCGCCAAGGGGGTGGTGCCTGCACCGACTTTCACTGCGCAGGGTATCCCGGTGTGGGATCTGGCGAAAGTCGAACCGCTCCCCGTTCCTGCAGGCCTTCCCGAGAGCCGGGGTACGCCGCTACTGGCAAGCCGCGATGTCGTTCTGACCGGCAATGGGTGGGAAATGATCACCAACATCCTCGGCTTCCGCCGCGACGGCACGCGGCTGTGGAGCTACCGCGTCTACCAGAGCAACTGTCTCCCCCAGTTCCCCGGTCAGGTGGTCGCCGGCTACCGCGCCGCCGGCCCGGTCATGAGGCCCCCGAAGGGCGAGGCGGGCGAGATCTGGTGCACGCACGGGCTCAAGGGGGCCGTGTACCTCTTCACCACGGACGGCCTCTTCCTGCGCACGCTCGGCGGCGACATGCGCACAACCCCGCTCTGGCGCACGAAGGAATGCCGCCGCGGCATGCCGATCGAGGGCGTGAGCTTCGAGGACGAGGACTTCGGCATCACCATACAGCAGACGGAGGATGGGAACATCTACCTGGTCGCCGGCAAGGAGCACAGTTCGATCCTTCGGATCGACGGCCTGGAGACAGTGAAGCGGTGCGACTGGGGCAGCATCACCGTCACTGCCGAGATGCTGGCCGGTCTCCCCGAGACGACCGAGGAGTTGCAGCCCACGCAGACAAGGAAGGAACTCGACGTCTTACTGACCGATCGGCCTCCGATCGTGGACGGCAGGCTCAACGAGTGGCAGGGCCTGCCCCCGAGCGCGTGGGCGAAGATCGACGCGCGCACCTCGGCGGCCGTGCTCGTCGCAGGCGAACGCATCTATGCGGCCTTTCGAACTGGCGACCCGAGACTCCTGGAGAACTCCCCTCAAGACTGGCGCTATGCGTTCAAGGGTGGCGGTGCGCTCGACCTGTTTCTGACGGTCGGCCCGGACAACGAGATGCGTTCGGAGCCGAACGCCGGCGATTGCCGACTCCTCGTGACACGCATCAATGGCCGGCCAACCGCGATCCTATACAGGCAGGTCGGACCTGCCGACGGACCCGATGAGAAGGTGTCTTGGGTAGATGACGGTTCGGGCACGGGCGGCAAGGCGCTCCAATGGGTCCGCCCGCGGCCGGCCGCGGACGAGAGCTGCGTCTTCCAGTCGCCCATCGGCAGGGTTGTCTTCGCCTCCGTGACCGACGTGAGCTCGCAGCTCGAGCTCGCGCAGTCGGAGGGCGATTACGAGCTGAGCATCCCCTTGCATACTGTCATCCCGGTGCCGGTCGAGCGGTGGGGCCACCAGCCCTGGCGCGAGCAGTACCGTTTCGTCGTGGGCGACCTCGGCATCATCCGGGGTAACGGCACGCAGAACATCCAGCGCGTCTGCTGGAACAACCTCGACACGGTGATCGTCAGCGACATCCCCTCCGAGGTGCGCCTGAAGCCGCAGTTCTGGGGGCAGTGGAACCTGGTGCCGTTCGCGAACGTCCGCGCCGAGGGCCCCGAGCCCGTCGCGTGCCCCGAGGGCGCGAAGCGCGGCCTGGCGTGGGACTACTGGGAGGCCGAGACGGACCTCGCCGACGAACCTGCGCTCCGCAAGGAGATGGGGGGCTGGGCGTTCCTGGCGAGGCCGCCGAAAGCTAGCGGCGTCGCGCTGCGTCCGGACATCGGCGTGCGGGCGCGCGACCATGGGATCGGCCTGCGCTTCCGCGGGTATCTTGTCGTCCCGGCCGACGGCTGGTATCGATTCGACGTCTGGGGCCGCTCGGGTGCGAGGCTAGTCCTGGGGGGCATCGTCCTGAGCGACGTCGCTTGGTGGAGCAACTGGTGGGCGCGGTACCCATCTGTACGGCTCAGGGCCGGGGCGTACCCCGTCGAGATCGACTACTGGAACTCGGCGCAGGGCTCGAACGAATTCCAGGTGAAGTGGACTGGCCCCGGCTTCGCCGCAACACCGATCCCCGACGATGCGTGGCGCCGCGCGCCGTAGGCGTGTGCGGGGCCTTGGAATCGGCGGGAAACACGAAGGTGCTGGCAGATCGTGGATAGGGAAGGGAATGGAGGGGACGACATGGGCATCGGCGGTAGAGCGGTGGCCGGCGTGGCGCTGGCTGGCATCTGTCTGACCTCGTCCGGAACTGGAGGAGCGGAACCCGAACGGTTCGCCGCCGCCTGGGGCGTGAGCGCCGACCGCTATGACCGGAAGCTCGGCACATCGGTGGACGACCTGAGCCGGCTCGTTCAGGTCTCGCAGACCGATTCGATCGCGGTGGCACAGGTGGCGGGGTCGGCGCCGGCCAACATGCTCTGGCCGGGCGAGCGGGCGAAGGCGACGATCCAGATCATCAACAAGACGAATGCACCGATCCGAGCCGCAGGCAAGCTCGACGTCATACGCTACAGCCTCTACACGCTGCCTCTCGAGCGCGACGACGCGATGTTCCACGTCGGCGTGCGGAGGCTGGCACACGAGGGTTCAGTGCCCCTGTCCGTGGACATCGCGCCGAGGGGATACCAGCACATCGAGGTCTCGCCACCGATCCCGGAGACCTTCGGCGGCTACGCGCTCATACTCGACATCGAGGGCCAGGAGCGCCTCTTCGCCGCCAGCCTGATCCGGACGCACAAGAACCCCCATCCCGGGAACACGTCGCGCCTGCGCATGGATATCACCAACGTCGAGGCGCTTCTCAGATTGGGAGCTGTGCCGAACCGCATCGGCATGGCCTTCCGCGGCCCCGAGGAGCCCGACTACGAGACCTACTACCAGAGGTGGGCGACGACACTCCGCGAGTTCCACGCGGCGAAGTTGCCAGTCTGCGTCGAGTTCGGCCACGAGACGCCCATGCACGGGCCGCGCCAGCCACTGGGGCGGCCGCGCACCCACCTCAAGAACGAGGACGGCAAGCTCGTCGCCACCGAGTACCCCGGCGATATCGCGTGGCTCCCCTCGTCGGACCCCGTCTTCAAGGCCTGGGTGAAGCGCCTCGCGCTCGAGTTCGGCTGGCCGAAGGGCCCTATAAACGCCATGAAGCTCTGGAACGAGCCTTGGGAGGGCGGCTCGATCGCCTGGTGGGGCGCGGACATGCTCCGCTACCGGGAGATATACGCGGTCCTGTGCGAGGCGGTCGACGAGGCGCGAAAGGAGGCCGGCGTCCAGATCCTCCTCGGCGGTGCGGACTCGAGCTCGAACACGATGGACAAGCACTTCCCCGACGGTGACGACCAAAGGTTTCTCGCTTGGACATGCTCTGTAGAAAAGTCCTCCAGAGACGTTTGAGGAGCATCAGGTTGTGCACCAGGACCCGCAGGCTCGCTTCGCGCTTCTGCCCGGTCCAGGAGGTGGCCCGGAGCGCCGAACCCAGCAGCCGCT